>Ga0115565_10000804_pt1 | contig 26789 bp, 20 predicted proteins | sample COGITO_mtgs_1105_FD_87199 | JGI IMG/M metagenome (GOLD analysis project Ga0115565, IMG submission 87199) | Pelagic marine microbial communities from North Sea - COGITO_mtgs_110530 | ecosystem: Environmental > Aquatic > Marine > Epipelagic | place: Germany:Helgoland, sampling site Kabeltonne... | reverse complement strand
TGTTGAATATAATATAGTTGGCAGTTTTCAGTTTTCAGTTAGCTTGGTTGCTGTAAATTAGTCAGAGAAAGAAAAATTTGTGAGTTTAAGTGATTAAAGTTTTTTTTGAGAAAATTGTATCGAGAACATTTTAGAAAACTAAAAGTATTATTTCAAACTAAGAATAACAATTAAAATATTAAATGTCAGGCTGAGCTTGTCGAAGTCAAATAAAATATAATTTAAAAATTGTTCGAATAGCAAATTACCAAAAGCAAACAGCAAAAAGCAAAAAAAAAATGAAATTAAATATCGCATTATTAGCAGGAGATGGAATTGGTCCTGAAGTCATAGACCAAGCAGTAAAAGTATCAGATGCTATCGCAAAGAAATTCAATCACGAAATTAATTGGAGACCAGCGTTAACTGGAGCAGCAGCAATTGATGCAGTTGGAGAACCTTATCCGGATGAAACACATGAAATTTGTGCATCTTCAGATGCTGTTTTATTTGGTGCCATTGGACATCCACGTTTTGATAATGACCCATCAGCAAAAGTTCGTCCAGAACAAGGATTGTTAAAAATGAGAAAGAAATTAGGGTTGTTTGCGAATGTTCGTCCAACGTTTACATTTCCATCTTTGTTAGATAAATCGCCATTAAAAAGAGAACGTATTGAAGGAACTGATTTGGTTTTTTTACGTGAATTAACTGGTGGAATTTACTTTGGAGAAAAGGGGAGAAGAGATGATGGAGAAACCGCTTTTGATAATTGTGTATACACAAGAGCAGAAGTAATTCGTTTAGCAAAAAAAGGTTTTGAATTGGCAATGACGCGTTCTAAAAAATTATGCTGTGTTGATAAAGCTAATGTTTTAGAAACTTCTCGTTTATGGAGAGAAACTGTGCAAGCTATGGAGAAGGATTATCCAGAAGTGGAGGTTTCTTACGAGTTTGTAGATGCAGTTGCCATGCGTTTAGTCCAATGGCCAAATAGTTATGATGTGTTGATTACCGAAAATTTATTTGGAGATATTTTAACAGATGAGGCGTCTGTAATTTCTGGTTCTATGGGGTTAATGCCAAGTGCTTCTTTAGGCGCTGATATTGGTTTATTTGAGCCTATTCATGGTTCTTATCCACAAGCAACAGGTTTAAACATTGCAAATCCAATGGCGACAGTTTTATCTGCAGCAATGATGTTTGAAAACTTCGGTTTACAAGCAGAAGGAAAAGCCATTAGAGATGCAGTAAACAGTGCTTTAGAAAAAGGAATTGTTACAGAAGATTTATCTGATGGTGCAAAAAGTTATGGGACCAAAGAAGTTGGTGATTGGTTAGCTGCCAATATTTAATTAGATTATACTAAGGTTAAGTTTTTATAAAAAAATAACACATAAATTTTAAATTTATTCGCTAAAAAAAGCTCAGTAAATTTACTGAGCTTTTTTAACGAATTATACACTTAATTACTATTCGTTGATTTCTTCAATAGTCATAATATTATCATCAGGAACTCTGTCTATCATTTTATTATAAGGATCTATTCCTGCTTTTAAAGGAAGCTTCTCAGTAGTAAAAATATATTTAGACGTTCCAGGTTTTACCCAAGTTTTTTCTAAAATTAAGGGTGATTTAATAGTCATTCCTTGTTTGTTTTTAATGTCTTTATCAAAAATGGCTATTTCAAGTAAGTTAGGTTTTGTGCCTTCTTCTAGTAATTTTCCATTCCCATCAAAATAATTTTTAGCACTTTCAACTTCAATACTTATTTCATATTTATTATCACTTATTTTTTTATAAGTTGCTTTTTTAATTTTATTAGAATACAGTGTTATTTTTTCGAAACTGTCTTCTAAATAATATTGTAAAGAATCTGACGTAACTTCTTTCATATAGTCATACCATTCTAAAGTGGTTGTAAATGGAGCTTCTCTAAATTTCGCAGCATTTGTATACGCTTTAAAACCTGAGTTTAGACTATCTTCTCCTATTAAATCTTGCAATCCATAAAGTATTAAACCACCTTTTCTGTACCAAACATACGCTTGGTTATCATTATCTAAAAGTGTTTTTTCGAACTTACTTTCGTTTGCTCTACTTCTTAAATAACGATCTAGTTCTTCTTTTAAAAATTGCTGCATAGCATCAACTCCGTATTCTTTTTTCATCACCATTAAAGAAGAATATTCTGCCATAGATTCTGATATTTGGTTTGCACCACGTGTTGCAGAAGGCGATATTTGATGTCCCCACCATTGATGAGCAACCTCGTGAGCAGTTACAGTATACACATAATCTAAATCGTTAGGATCACTAAAATCTCCAACCCAACCAAAACTTTCTGCAAAAGGAACTGTATTTGGGAAAGATTGTGCAAAAGTTGAATATCTAGGAAATTCTAAAATTCGCATTTGTTTGTATTGGTAAGGCCCATAATTTTCTGAAAAATAATCCATAGAATTTTTCACAGCTTTTACAAATCGATCTAAATTATAAGTATGAGTTGGGTGATGAAAAATTTCGATATTCACTTTTTCGCCAGATTTACCTGTCCAGATTTCACGATGTACAGCATAAGCTGCAGAAGAAATATTATAGAAAAAATCTAATTCTCCAGACATCTTGTACTGATAATATTTACGCCCATTTTCTTCCCATTCTTTTTGAAGTTTTCCTGGCATAATTGCAATTTGATTTGGAGCTGTGCTAACTGTACCTTCGAAAGTTATATAATCTGCATCATCATTAAAAAGTAGATTACTGGTTCCCCAAGCATCTTTTTGCACTGGTAAACTATAGTCTTTTATAGGTAAGTTGTATTTTTTTCTATCTTGATCGCTGGTTAATTCTCCTTGTGAATTATAGCCAAAAGAAGGAAAGAAATTATTGTTTAAAAATGTACCATTGTAAACAATATCAGCACCAGAACCTTCATTAGGAAAACCTTTGTAGGTAGCAAAAACTTCTAATTCTAAAGTAATAGTGTCTTTAGGTTGCAAAGGTTTGTTAAAAGCATAAATCTCATAACCATAGTCATCAAATCTTTTACCTAATTTTGGGGATTTTCCATCTAAAGTAAAAGTTTTTACTTCTTTTTTAAGCATGCCTTCAGGGCCCCAACTTAAATGTAATGAGTCTATAACTTCATCACTTTTATTAACCATTATATAGGTTGTTTTAATAGTTGCAGAGCGTTCTTCTGGAATTAAATCTGCGTTTACTTTTACATCAATAATTTTTGGTTGCGCAATTTTATCGTACTTACCTAATTGTTTTTCGTAATTAGCAGCACCAATAGTTCCAGCTTTTACAGTAGCATATTTATTGATTGTTTTTGTATTGTAATTTATAAATAAACCAGAACCCACAAATACAATTAATAAAATAATAGCAGTACTTAAAGTTTTTACATTTAATCGTTCTTTTACTATAAACCATCTTGCTTTTCTTCCAGAATCTGTTCCACGTTTCCAAAATAAATAGCCAATTACTGTAAGAAAACCACCACAAGCTAACCAATACGTTCTAAACCAAAAAAGGGCTTCACCAAAATGACCAAAACCATTCATGTCAGAAACAGTATAACCAGGTGAATAACTATACAAATACAAGTTATTATTTATATCTGCTAGGCTATTTAGGCCAAATAACAAGACCCAAATTGCGATTGAAATTACATGACCCATAAATTTTTTGGTGACTAAAGAGTGTACAAAAAAAGCAAGCATTATAAAGGTGATGTATTTTGGGAATTCTATCAGATATAAATCTGTAAAATACAAACCAAACTCAAAATTGAAATATCCTTTTAATACTTGGTTTATAACACCACTAACTAAGATTAAATTCACTAAAATGAAGCTAATCATTACCAATGCTAGAAATTTAGAGCCATAAACAATCTTATTTGGAAGTGGGAGTGAACCAAAAATTTGATCGTAATTTACATTACGTTCTCGATGTAAAACTTCTCCTGTCATGAATACAATCAAAATAAAAATAAGAATAACGTAGGTAAAACTTTTTACTTCTAACATATAAATAGTTAAAGGCAAAGAAGGTGTTCCATATAAAGGAGAACCAAACCAGCCATCAAAAAACAAGAATAAAACTGCAGCGATTAATATTGCTTTAAAAAAATTATCTCGAACAATATTTTTTAACTCCATAATAGCCAAACTGAACAATAACTTTAGGTTTAAACTGCTTGAAAATAGTTGTGTTACTTTTGGTATTTTAGTTAAAGCTGATAATGGTTTTGTTTCATCTAAATTATCGTGTTTCTTTTTAGAATTGTAATTTTTATTCAGAAAACGAATAAAATCGAATCTAAAAAGCGTGTATAAAAAAGCAGCTAAACCTAAACCTACCCAAATAAGTCGATTCCAAACCAACATTCCACTAAAAGGAACTGTTAAAGAGTTTTGTTCTTCAGGCGTCCAATACTGAATAATATTTTGATAGGTTCCTAATCCAAATGGATCCAATAAACTTACCAAGTTTTTGTTTTCAATATCTTGAGTTAAAGTCAACGTTATTAAGTATGTAATAAACAGAATTGCACCACCTGCATACGCTAACATTACTTTTTTAGTGAGACTTACCAATGCAAAAAAGATACAGCCTGCAAAGAAAAAGTTCGTCCAGTAAAGTGTAAGTGTTGGTTGTAGATAATGCCAAAAATTAAACGTTGTAAAACGTTCTGGTTCTTCATAACCTGCAAAAGGTCCAATAAAAAAACCGATAATTAAACCAATTTGTAAGCCTAAACTAACCAAAAATAGCACAGACATAGAGCCAAAAAATCGTCCTAATAAATAGCCTTTTTCAGTTAAAGGATAAGAAAAATAATAATTTTCTGTTTTGTGTTCTATATCCCTATAAATAGGAACACCCATAATTGCACTAGACAGCATTATACCAAAAATACTTATGGTAGAAAGCATTGTTGCAATTGCTACTGGTGAGTTAACAAATACTTTTTCTGATGCAGGACCATTTCCACCAATGGAAACGATTAGTCCAAAAATTAAAAGTATTCCAAAATACGCCCAAGTTGCAGGACGCTTTAATCTATATTTTATTTCGAATAGAAAAATTTCTTTAAACATAATTGAATGATTTTAGTTTGGTTAATAAACAATTATGCATGAATAGATTCCATACGTGAAGTAATTTCAGCGAAATAAACATCTTCTAAAGTAGCTGGACTACTTTCAAAACTTGTATCTGGTTGAGTGTCATTTAACACATGAATTACAGTTTGTCCTGCTTTTAAATGTGTAGAAATTACTTTCATTTCATTTTGATAGCTTTCTAAATCTGCTTTTTCGATAGCCTTTTTCCAAATTTTACCTTTTACAGCTTCTGTTAAAACTGCAGGATTGCCTTTGGCTACAACTTCTCCTAAACAAATGATAGCCATATTGTTACATAAATTAGAAATATCTTCTACAATATGAGTTGATAATATAACAATCGTATTTTCGCCAATTTCACTTAATAAATTATGAAAACGAACACGTTCTGCAGGATCTAATCCAGCAGTTGGCTCATCTACAATTATTAATTTTGGTTCGCCAATTAAAGCTTGTGCAATTCCAAAACGTTGTTTCATACCTCCAGAATACGTTCCTAAACTTTTATTTCTGAATTGCCATAAATTCGTTTTATTCAATAAAGATTCTACTAAATCTTTACGTTCTCCTTTGCTAGCGATTCCTTTTAAAGCTGCAATATGACTTAACATATTGTAAGAACTAACTTTTGGATACACTCCAAACTCTTGTGGTAAATAACCCAATATTTTTCTAACTTGTGCTTTATCATTTAAAATGTCAATATCATCCAACATTGCTGTTCCAGAATCTGCCTGTTGCAAAGTTGCTAATGTTCTCATTAAAGATGATTTTCCAGCACCATTTGGTCCTAAAAGTCCAAACATTCCCTGAGGAATATTTAGTGATACATTTTTTAAAGCATGTACTCCATTAGAGTATGTTTTACTAAGATTTTCAATTTTTAATTCCATAGGTAAAAAAGTTAGTTTGGTTTATTGCATTTTTAAAAGTAACTATAAATTGAAAAATAATAGCTACTTGTATAGTTTTCAGAAAGATACAAATTTAATTTTAAAAAGATAATTAGAAAATAATCTTTTAGGAAAGAATTTTAAAAATAGGTAGTGTGATGAAATTTATTTGACTTCCTCAATAACCTTTATAATAATTTTACAACCCTCTATCAATTCATCATCAGAAATGGTTAAAGGAGGTGTAATTCTCATGGCTTTTGCTTCAAATAACAAGAAGAATAAAATTAAGCCTCTGTCTAAACATTTTAAAACAATTTTTGCAGCTAATTCTGGCGATTCAACTATAGCAGCTAACATTAAACCTTTGCCTCTAATTTCTTTAATTGCTAAATGCTGTAAATGTTTTCTAATGATTTTTTCTTTGCGTAAACTTTCGGAAAGATAATTTTTCTCAATAATTTCTGTAACAGTGGCAACAGCAGCTGCAGCAATTATTGGATGCCCAGCAAATGTAGAAATATGCCCAAGTTTAGGATTGTCTTTTAACAAACTCATATATTCTGAAGATGCAATAAAAGCACCAATTGGCATTCCTCCACCTAAACCTTTGCCTGTAATAATAATATTTGGAACAACATTGTAATTTTCAAAACCCCAAAAAGTTCCTGTTCTGCCAATTCCGGTTTGAATTTCATCTAAAATTAATAAAGCTCCAACTTCTTCGCAACGTTTTTTTACTTTAGATAAATAATTGTTTTGAGGTTCAATAAAACCTGCTCCACCTTGAATGGTTTCTAAAATTACAGCAGCTGTATTTGTGGTGATTTGTTGCAAACAAAAATCACAATTAAAAGAAATAAATTTTGTTCCAGGAATTAAAGGTCTAAAAGCTGCGTTTTGTTTTTCGACTCCAGATACACTCATGGCACCCATTGTATTTCCATGATAGGAATTTTTTGCGGCTATAATTTCTGATCTATTGGTAACTCTTTTTGCTAGTTTTAAAGCACCTTCAGTAGCTTCTGTTCCTGAATTTGTGATGTATATTGCTTGTAAATTTTCAGGTAAAGTTGATGCTAAAATTTTGCATAAATCAACTTGTGGTTGTTGAATAAATTCGCCATAAACCATTACATGCGCATATGTATCAACCTGATTTTTAATAGCTTCTGAAACTTTTGGATGCTGATGCCCTAAACTATTTGCAGAAACACCTGCAACGAAATCTAAATGTTTTTTTCCAGTAATATCGTAAATGTAACTTCCTTTTGCATGACTAATTTCAATAGCTAAAGGATGAGGAGATGTTTGTGCTTGATATGTATAAAAATCGGCTTTTAAATTACTCATTATTTTGTAACGTTGAAACTTTCTTTTTATCCTTTATTTTTTTATCAGGGATAACAGCATCTGGTTTGTTTAACGATTTCTTTTTTAAGGGTGGTTTTTCTCCATCATTTTTATCAACAATAAAAATATCTTCCATTTTTTTTGGCTGTTCATCTTCTCTCCAAATAAAATCTTTTAATTTTCTGTCTTCGTCAGGAAACATAGATGGAGGATAGGTTTTACCTTCTGAAGCCTTTAAATATTTAATGGATTCAATTTCGCCATTATCAAAAATAAACTCGATATTGCTAGAAATTTCTTTGGTAATGGTTTCTAAAACACCAGTTTCTTCATTTCTATTAAAATAGACAGATTCTGCATTTCCTGATACAAATAATGTTTTTAGTTTGTTTTCCAGAAACTTACCATACATATTTCTACCTTTTATTTGGTTGTAATCATCCTTGGACAAAGAATCTTTAGAAATGATAAAAGCGTTGTTAAAAACCTTTAAAGAATCTAATTTTTCGGTTTCTGTATTGGATTGCAGATAAATACTATCGCCAGTAATTTGATTTTGATCAGACCAAATTACAGGATTTCTATACATTTTTGTATAGCCAGTTGTTTGGTTTGTGTGAATGGAATCGCATTTTCCTTGTAAATCAGATTTAAAAATCTTTACATTATGATAGGTTCTTACAATTCGCTTTTTTGGTTTGCCAGTAACCAATAAAGTATCACCATGAATAAACATGGAATCTCTATCAATAATTGAAATGGCAACCGCTTTTTTAATGATGTATAAAGAGTCTTTAAGTTCAAAAAGTTCAGCATAATTTCCTCTTGAAATAAAATTTTGAACAGTATCTATAATTTGAATATTGTTAGTGGCAGATGCAAAACCTCTGTTTTTATCGTAATACAAACTATCGCCCTCAATAGTTCTTTCTTCAGAATAGATTTTTGCGTTGTCTAAAAAATGGGAAATATCAGTTTTCGTATCATAAAAACCTTTTTCACAATAAATTCTATTCTCGTTTTGTGTATTTGTAATGGTTGATGGTCCATACAAATATGTATGCCCAGTTTCTGTGTAATAATTTAAATGATTGGACTCTAAATTATGTTCAGGATTCACAACTGTAACTCTTGTAGTTGCAATAAATTTTTTATCTTCTAAATAATAATTTCCGTATTTACTTTTTAAGGTATTTGTTTCGTCTTTTATAGTGGCATAACTTTGGTAATACAATTTTTGGTTGATTCTATCAAACTGCAACGTATCCGTTGTCAAAGTCATTGTTGGGTCTTTCAAAACTACATTTCCCCAAGAAAGTGCTTGTTTGGCATTCGCATCATAATCAGCATAATCGCTAGTTTGAGTAATGGTATCACCTTGTTTTATAAAAACGTTTCCAATCGCTTTAAAAAAGTTTTCTTTTCTATAATATAATGCTTGTTGGCAAGTTAAATCAATTCCTTCATGATTCATTCTTACATTTCCTATAAGCACAGTTGCTCCAGGATATTTTTCTTCATCAGCTTCTTGAATTTCAGCTTTGTATTCAATTTTCCTTGCTTCTTTCTCTTCAGTTTGAGAAAAAGAAAATAAAGTAGAAAAAGTTAGCAATAAAAAAAATATTCTTTTCAAAAGATTTGTTTTGCTACAAATATATTGAAAAGAATATTTTACTGTCTTAATATTAAGGTAAAACTTATCTATTAATTGTTTGTTTTCTATCTGGACCAACAGAAACAATTTTTACAGGAACTCCAGTTTCTTTTTCTATAAAAGCAACATAATCCATTAAGTTTTTTGGGAGTTGATCTGCAGATGTCATTTTTGTTAAATCTTCTTCCCAACCTTTGAACTCTGTGTAGTTTACAGAAACATTTTCTGGCTCTATATTATAAGGTAAATGTGTAATTTCTTTCCCTTTATAATTGTAAGAAGTACAAACTTTTAGTGTTTTAAAACCAGAAAGTACATCTCCTTTCATCATCATTAATTGTGTTACACCATTTACATCTACAGCGTATTTTAATGCTACTAAATCTAACCAACCACATCTTCTTGGTCTCCCAGTGGTTGCACCAAATTCATGACCAACACTTGCCATGGTTTCTCCATCTTTATCAAACAATTCTGTAGGGAAAGGGCCAGAACCCACTCTAGTTGTGTAGGCTTTAAAAATCCCAAAAACATCGCCAATTCTGTTTGGAGCAACTCCTAAACCTGTACAAGCACCTGCTGCTGTTGTGTTAGATGATGTTACAAAAGGATAGGTTCCAAAATCAATATCTAACAAAGAACCTTGTGCGCCTTCTGCTAAAATTGTCTTTTTATTTTTGATAGCTTGATTTAAAAATTCTTCACTATCAATAAACTCTAATGTTTTTAATTTGTCAATTCCTTTTCTAAATTCAGCTTCTAATTCTGTTAAATTATATTCAACCTGAACATCAAAAAATTGTAACATTTTTAAATGCTTTTCTGTTAAAGCATCGTATTTTTCTTTCCAGTTTTCTAATTCTAAATCTCCAACTCGCATTCCATTTCTACCAGTTTTGTCCATATAAGTTGGGCCAATTCCTTTTAACGTAGATCCAATTTTTGCTTTTCCTTTTGAAGTTTCAGAAGCTGCATCCAACAATCTATGAGTAGGTAAAATTAAATGTGCTTTTCTAGAAATTAATAGTCTAGACGTATAATCGATATTATGTTTGTCTAAATTTTCTAGTTCTTTTTTAAAGATTACAGGATCTATAACCACACCATTTCCAACAACATTTAAAGCTGTTTTATGAAAAATACCAGAAGGAATTGTGTGTAAAACATGTTTAAAACCATCAAAGATTAAAGTATGACCTGCATTTGGTCCACCTTGAAAACGTGCAATAATATCGTAATTGTTCGTTAAAACATCTACAATTTTACCTTTTCCTTCATCTCCCCATTGTAATCCTAATAATAAATCTACAGCCATTTTGTTTTTAGTTGTGTAATTGTTGAATCGTTTATTTGATAAATTGTGTATTTGTGTAATCGTTTAAATGCGTAATTGTATTTAATAAATTATCTTTTATTTTACTGCTTACTGCTTACTGCTTACTGCTTACTCTTTTGTCTTCTTAGTTCCGTAAAAATAAAGAGAGTGATTATGAATATCGATTTCAAAAATATCTTCAATCGTTTTTTTGATGATTTGAATTCTAGGATCACAGAATTCTTTTACTTCGCCAGAATCTGTAAAAATTACATGATCGTGATTTTTATCGAAATAACTTTTTTCGTAACGAGCCATAGATTGCCCATCAAATTGATGTTTACGCACCAAATTACAGTCCAACAATAAATCGATTGTATTGTACAAAGTTGCTCTACTAACTCTATAATTTTTGTTTTTCATTTTAATATAGAGCGATTCTATATCAAAATGCTCTTCAGCATCATAAATTTCTTGAAGTATAGCATAACGTTCAGGTGTTTTTCTGTGTTTATGCTCTTGCAGATAAGAGGTAAAAACTTTTTTAACTACTTCTTGGTTTTCAAGAGAATTACTCATGGTTTTAATTTTTACGAAACACAAATTTACTGTAATTTCTTAATAAACTTCTATTTTTTTATAAAATGATATTTACATTCTATTAACACGTTCTACAGTTTTTACACCTTCTACTTTTTGAATGCGTTTTATAAGCTTTTGTATTTGAGAACTATTTTTAACGCTCAAAGATATTTTACCATCAAAAACACCTTCATCACCAGAAATATTTATACTATGGATGAAAACACCCATATTGCTAGATATTATTCGAGTAACGTTGTTTACAATGCCACTATTATCTACTCCATTAATATGCAAAACTGCTTTAAAATCTTGTTTTGTAGAATCTATCCACTTAGCCAACATAACTCTGTAAGCATAATTAGATTGTAGCGAAATTGCATTCGGACAATTTTTTTTGTGCACTTTTACACCATCATTAATTGTTAAAAAGCCAAAAACTTTATCTCCAGGAATTGGGCTACAACATTTCGATAACGTATAATCTAGTTTTTCTTCTTCTTTACCAAAAACTAAAGCATCGTATTTATGGGTAACTTCTTCTGTATTCTCATGAATTTCTTTGGTTGATGGACTTCTTCTTAACTTTGTTTTAAAGAAGTTTAAAATACTACTATTTTTTTGAGATACAAATGCTTTTAATTGTGTATTGTCTATAGCACCATTTCCAAACCTATAAAATAAATCGAAACTTGTTCTTAATTTAAAATATACGACTAATTCGTTAATTGATTTTTCGTTAAAAGGTATTTTTAAATGACGCAATTTTCTGGTTAAAATTGCCTTTCCTTCTTCTGCAATTTGCTTTTCTTCGTCTTTTAAAGCGGCTCTAATTTTAGTTTTTGCTCTTGCTGTAATTACAAAATCTAACCATCTTGAATTTGGTTTGTTGGTAGAACTAGTAATTACCTCAATTTGATCTCCACTATTTAAAGTGTGACTTAAAGGAACTAATTTACCATTTACTTTTGCGCCTCTACATTTTAAACCAACATCTGTATGCACAGAAAACGCAAAATCGAGTGCAGAAGCATCTTTTGGAAGCGATTTTAATTCGCCTTTTGGCGTAAAAACATAAATTTCTTTGGCATATAAATTCAATTTAAAATCCTCAACAAAATCAACAGCATTAATATTCTGACTCTCTAAAGTTTCTTTTAATTTATTTAGCCAGCCTTCTAAACCACTTTCATTTTCTTCACCTTGTTTATATTTAAAGTGTGCAGCATAGCCTTTTTCTGCAATTTCGTTCATTCGTTCAGAACGTATTTGCACTTCCACCCATTGCGCATCTGGACCAACAACTGTAATATGTAAAGCTTCATAACCTGTAGATTTTGGTTGCGAAATCCAATCTCGTAAACGTGCAGGATTTGGTCTAAAATTATCGGTTACAATCGAATATATTTTCCAAGCATCGTGTTTTTCATCCTCAGAAATCGGGCTAAAGATTATTCTAATTGCATATTTATCAAAAACTTCATCAAAAGTTACATTCTGTTTTAGCATTTTTCTTTTGATAGAAAAAATAGACTTAAACCTACCTTTTATTTCATAAGAAAACTTCTCTTTACTCAAACCATTTTTAATCGATTCTGTAAAACGTTCTAAATAATTTTGCTGCTCTTCTTTACTAGCTTTTACTTTGGCAACAATACTATTATAAACTTCAGGCTCTGTATATTTTAAGCCTAAATCTTCGAGTTCCGTTTTTATATTGTATAAACCAAGTCTGTGTGCTAAAGGAGCATAAATATATAAAGTTTCAGAAGCAATTTTTACTTGTTTGTCAGCTGGCATTGCATCCATCGTTTGCATATTGTGCAACCTGTCAGCAATTTTTATCAAAATAACTCTTACATCATCATTTAATGTTAAGAGCATTTTTCTGAAATTTTCAGCCTGAATAGAGGCGTTTTGTTCTTTATTTAAACGCGATATTTTTGTAAGACCATTTACAATTCTTGCAATGGTTTCTCCAAATAAATGTTCAATATCTTCAACAGTGTATTCTGTATCTTCCACAACATCGTGCAACAATGCAGACGCAATTGAGACTGCTCCCAAACCAATTTCCATCGCTACAATTTTTGCAACAGCAATTGGATGAAAAATATAAGGCTCACCCGTTTTTCTTCGTTGTTTAGAATGTGCATCTACAGCAATATCAAACGCCTTCCTAATCAATTCTTTATCTTCTTTAGATAAAACTTCGTAGGTTATTTTTAGCAGATCTTTATATCGACTTGCAATTTCTTTATTTTCCTCTTCTATGGTTGCTGTATATGCCATAAACTGCGCTCTTGAATTCTTTTTAAATGTAAAGTGAAGTTAGCAAAACCTATTTTAACAGACAAGGATTAACGGGTATTAATTTTGATAAAAGTAATGACACGAATTGCACAAATTACACTAATTTATATTCTAAAAACTGGGACACAGATTTCACGGATTTTCGCGGATATTATGTTTATGAAAAATGATGCCACTAATTTTAAAAAGTAAAATTTTAATGAAAGAAAAAACCTGTGTTCATCTATTAAATCCATATCAAAAACATTTTGCTAAATTTGTTTTTTAATGCAATTTGTTAAATTCGTGTCTATTTTTAACTCTTATTTGAGAAAAAATCCGTGTTCATACGTGAAATTCGTGTAAAAATATTTAGTGTAATTCGTGAAATTCGTGTCTCAAGATTTCTCCAGATTCAAAATGCGTTCCAACAAAGTAGGATGAGAATAGTGCATAAAAACATACGCAGGATGTGGTGTTAAATTACTCAAACTATTTTTAGATAATTTTTTAAGTGATGTAATTAAAGGTCTTGCTGCAAAAGTTTCTTTGGCAAAATTATCTGCTTGATATTCGAACTTTCTAGACATATAATTCATGAATAAACCAGTAATTTCAGAAATTGGCGAATACAGAATTCCAAACGCAATTAAGCCAATATGAAAACTTGGAATGGAAACTTCCAAAGCTTCTGATAATAGAGATGAATTTATAAATAACGATAAAATAAACAACGTGAATCCTGTGAGTAGGATAGAAGAAGTTAAATTAAAAATGATATGCTTTCTTTTATAATGTCCAACTTCGTGTGCTAAAACAGCTACAATTTCATCGGTTTCCAAATCATTGATTAACGTATCAAAAAGTGTGATTCTTTTTTGTGAACCAAATCCAGAGAAATACGCATTTGCTTTTGTAGAGCGTTTTGAACCATCAATCACAAAAATATTGTTGATAGTAAAACCAACATTTTTTGCATACTTTTCAATGGCTGTTTTTAATTCTCCTTCTTCTAAAGGAGTTTGTTTGTTAAATAAAGGCACAATTAATTTTGCGTAAAACATATTCATAAATAACGAAAAAAGGGTAACTAGAATCCAAGCATAGATCCAGAAATTAGTCCCTGTAAGCTGATAAAACCAAATAATTAAAGCCAAAATTCCACCACCTAAGATGATGCTCATTAACCATCCTTTAATTTTATCTAGCCAAAAAAGCTTTTTTGTCGATTTATTAAATCCGAATTTCTCTTCAATGACAAACGTTTTGTAATATGAAAAGGGTGTTGTTAAAATATCTGAACCTAAGATAATAACGCCAAAGAAAATCAATGCTACCAAAATAGGATTATCAGAAATACTTCTCGCAAAATCATCTACATATTTAAAACCATCAGCAAAGAAAAAACCTAATGTTAAAACTAAAGAAAAAGTAGATGTTATATTAGAAAACTGCTCGTTTGTCTTTTTATAGGCTTGAGATTTTTTATATTCAATTTCATCATAAACATCCGCTAATTTTTCTGGAATTTTATCATCAAAATGTTTAGCATTTAAAGTGTCTAAAATTTTATCAATAATAAAACTGATGATAATAATTGAAATTAGAATGTAAAATAGAGTAGTAGGTTGCATTTGGTTAAAAGTCTAATATATCATTTAAATCGTCATTTTTTTCTTTTAAGTCATTTTGGATATCTAAAATTTTATTCCAAATAGTTTTTCTGTAAACCTTAATTACATCATTTATTTTATTACTAATTAGGAGTTCATTAACTTTTTTATTGTTAAATTTTTCACAAATAGTGATTATTTTATGCTGATTTTGCTTATCAAATCCTGGTTTTGTAAGTTTAATTAATTGTTCTGTTAATTTTTTATTATTTGGAAACTCAGATAAATTTGACCAATGATAAATATTTTCGTAAGATCTTATAGTCTCATGTAAATTTGCTCTTCTTAGAATAACAGCTCTAATTTCTTTGTCGTCTGTTTCAGGAAAAATATTAATTGAAGCTTCCCAAATTTTTGCAAAAGATACTAGAAGATTTTCTCCTTCTTTATCTTTTATTAAATTAAATGTTTTTTTTAATTCCTTTAAAATAAAATACTCATAATAACCTACATAATCTAACTCTTTTGATAAAGTCCAAAAATTAAAACTTAGATCATAACTTGATTTTTTAAATACTTTTATTAATCTAGTATAGGCTTTTGATTTTTTATTTGAAGGTAATTGACTTATGAAGTTTGCAGCAAAATATTCTTGCATTGATCTATGAGGAAATTTATATTCAAAACCATCTTTTATCATTATAGAAATTGATGTTTGAAAATCATAAATAATATCCTCAATTTCAAAATCTAAATCTCTTTTATTTTTTTTAACTATCGCTAATATTTTAGATAAATATTCATTTGTGTAAGAATATTCTCCTTCAATTATTGTTAAATATGAAAAAATACTTAATATATCTTCAAAGTTTTCTCTTTTTAGCTTTGTCTTTTTTTCTCTAGGAAAACTACCTTTAGTAATTCCATCATGTTTGGAGTATAATGTGTCAAAAACATTTTTATAGAAAGCACTTTTTTTATTAGGTATTTCTGGATGATTTTCAAAGGCTAAAATGAACATTGATAAAAGTAAAGGATTCTTCAAGTATTCACGATAATCAGTAGAGTTATTCTTATCTATATTGTTTTTAATTTGTTTAGCTCTTTCTTTGTTTTCAACTAATAAATCAATAAAACTATTTATTTCTCTATCTGTAAGGTTTTTAACTTTAAAGTCATGAAATCTTTGCAAGCTTTCAATACCACTTCCTGGTCTAGTCGTTATCAAAAAATCATTATTAAAATAATTATCTGTAAAGTTTTCTATTTCTATCGAAGTTTTTTCTTTTTTATCTGAAAAAATTTCATCGTATCCATCTAATAAAAATATAAAACTACCTTTTTGTAACTCTCTTTTAAGTATACTTTCAGATGGTTTTAATTTATTAATTAAAATTTTTTCGAAATCAAGTTAAAAAGAGATTCTACATTATCATTCAGATGTCTTAATTCAATTAAAACAGGTATTTTATGATTTTGACGTATTGAATTTAAGAATAGATGTTTTACCAATGTACTTTTTCCACTACCTGCAGAACCTATTATTGTTATATATTTATATTCTTCAAAAATATCTTTAATGTTTTCAAATTTAGTGTCAAGATGGTTGTAAGATACTGTTACAGGGAAATAAACTTTGTCAAAAACAACTTTTTCAGCCCTATGTAAAAAGGTATTAGTATGATAATATTTTGATGTCTGATTATTCAGATATTCATTTACACCAATTTCTAAAAGATTTTTTATTTCGTTATTTGCAATTTTTAAAAAATCTACAAAAGGCTTAATTAATCCTGTTACTTCTAGGCTACGATCCATAATATATATTTATTTAACTTTTTTACTTGCATACATTGCTGCACCAATAATACCTGCATTATTTTTAAATTCAGCAACTTTTACGTTAACATCAGCATTTAAAAATTCTTTAAAACCATCGAATCTTTTGCTAATGCCACCACCTAAAATAATTAAACTTGGTGAAAAAACAATTTTTGTGTAATTCAATAATTCATCAAATCGTAAAGCCCATTTTTTTAACGTTAAACCTTCTTTTTTTCTTACAGAATCTGCTGTAAAATATTCAATTATTCTTCCATCTGAATGTAGCATTTTACCCAATTCTAAATTCGGAATTAATTGCCCCTTGAAAAATAAGCCAGAGCCAATACCTGTGCCAATAGTGATTACAATCACAACCCCTTTTTCTTTTTTTCCTACTCCTAAACTAACTTCGGCCAAACCTGCTAAATCAGCGTCATTACTTACATAAAAAGGAAGTTTGCATTCTTTTTTAAAAAGCTTATCAACCTTTACATTTAACCATTTTTCGCTTAAATTTCCATGATGAATACATTTGCCATCTACAATGGTTGTTGGAAAACTACAACCTACTGCTTTTTTCCAATCAAAATGTTTTACAATTTCTTTAACCACTTTAGCTACAGCTTCTGGTGTTGCTGGTTTTGGCGTAGGAATTCTGTGTCTTTCAGATAATAATTCTCCAGTTTTTGTATCTACAATGGCAGCTTTAATTCCTGTTCCACCAATATCTATTCCTAATATTTTCATTTTTTTTGCTCTAAATTATATTTTCTGCAACCAATTCACGATTTCTTTATCTAAAACTAAAATTTTATTGATTTCAAATTTAGTTAAAATTAAGTGAATGAGTATTTTTCACTTTATTCTCTAAAACTTATCAGCTACGAATTCACGAATTTGAATTAAACACATTTGTTGCGCTTCGTATTTCACAGAGCAGACTTTTAGTCTGTAATAATCGATGTACTTAACGTCGATATTGGTTTACTTATTTAGTAAACTAAAAAACAGAAACCAATTTTGATTCGTGAATTTGTTGCAATTATTTTTTAAAATTTCTTTGTCTTTTTGCTTCAAAAATCACAATAGCAGCAGCCACAGAAACGTTCATAGAATCAATTTTACCTTGCATGGGTATATTGATGTTTTGCGTTGCTTTTTCTCGCCAAATTTCAGATAAACCAGTAGCTTCTGTTCCAACCACAATTGCAGTTGGTTTTGTGTAATTTTCTTGATGATATTCGTTGGAATTCTGCAAAGTTGTTGCAAAAATATTGATTTTGTTTTCTTGTAAAAAAGTAATAATTTCTTTTGAGGTTCCAACCGCAATTTGATTGGTAAAAACACAGCCCACACTCGATCGAATGATATTTGAGTTGTACAAATCGCTTTTAGGATCTGCAATAAAAACAGCATCTATATTTGCAGCGTCTGCAGTTCTTAGCAAAGCACCAATATTGCCAGGTTTTTCGACACCTTCAGCAACTAAAATTAATGGGTTTTCGTTTTTGAAAACAATGTTTTTTAAAGAAAAATCTTTGGCTTTTACAACGCCAATAATTCCCTCTGTAGAGGCTCTGTATGCCAATTTTTGATATACTTCTTTAGAAATACTAGTTCTATTAATGTTTTGATTAAAAAGATGTAGAATTTCTTCTTCGGATATAAAACTCTCTAAAAATAAAACATTTTCAAATTCGTAATTAGCAGCAATTGCTAACGAAATTTCTCGTTTACCTTCCATTAAAAATAAACCTTGTTTTTTCCGTTCGCGAGATTTCTCTTGAATTTTAAGTAAATTTTTGATGTAAGAATTTTGGTTGCTTGTAATTTCCTTCATTGTTACAAATATACCTAATTGTATGGATTTTGTGAATTTGATTGCATAAAAAAACTCTTCAATTACTAAAAATTGAAGAGCTTTTCTATAAATAATTATGTTCGTAAATTATTTTACATCCATCAATTCAACATCAAAAATAAGTGTTGCATTTGGTGGAATTACACCTCCAGCACCAGCTGAACCATAAGCCAAATCAGAAGGAATTACAAAACGAGCTTTATCACCCACTTGTAATAATTGAATACCTTCATCCCAACCAGAAATTACTTGACCAACTCCAACATTAAAATCGATTGGTTGTTTTCTTTTGTAAGATGAATCAAAAACAGTTCCATCTAATAATTGTCCTTTATAATGTACAGAAACTCCAGCACCTTTTGTCGCTTTTTTTCCATCTCCTTTTTGTAACACTTTATAACGCAAACCGCTTGCAGTTTCATCATAACCAGCAGCAACAGAATCTAACAATTCTTTTTGCTTAGCTTTTTCTTCTGCTTCACGTTTTTCTCTTGAACCTTCAAAAGTTCTAAAAGCTTCAACAGCGTTAAATTTTTCTGCAGTTTCACCAACTCTAATAATTTCTATGGATTTTAACTCATCTCCTTGTGCAACAGCATCTACAATATCTTGCCCTTCAATTACAGATCCAAAAACGGTATGTTTTCCATCTAACCAAGGAGTAGGAACGTGTGTAATATAAAATTGACTTCCGTTTGTTGCTGGACCAGAATTCGCCATTGCTAATTTTCCTGGAGCATCGTGTTTTAAATCTGGGTGAAATTCATCATCAAATTTATAACCTGGGTTTCCTGTTCCTGTTCCTTGTGGACAACCACCTTGAATCATAAAATCTGGAATTACTCTATGAAATTTTAAGCCATCATAATAAGGAGTTCCTTGCTCTTTTACTGCGTTTTCTAAATTACCTTCTGCTAAAGCAACAAAGTTACCAACAGTTCCAGGTGTTTTTTCGTGTTCTAATTCTACTAAAATATCACCTTTTGTAGTGGTGAATTTTGCGTAAATTCCGTTGTTCATAATTTCTAATTTAATATTAAAAAATAGACTTCGACAAGCTCAGTCTGACCTTTTGATTTTTAATTGTTTTTTATTGTTTCATACTAAAATATAACATCAGCATAAAAATTTATATAAAATTATTTTTTCGCATTTAAGATCGATAAACCATAGGACAAGCCTATATTGATGTTGGATGAATTTACATTACCAAAAGGAGACCACATTTGACCTCCAGAAACATGAAAAGATACATCATCATTTGCATGATAATTAATACCTAAGGTTGGTCTTACTAAAATTCCTTCTCCAGAATCTACACCTCCACCACCAGCAACACCACCTGCAGCTTCTGCAAATAATGAAAAATTATCATTCAAAAATTTATTTGATTTTATTCCTAGTCCAAAAATTCCATGAGCATAACCACCTGCACCACCCAAATAAGCAAATGAAGCTTCACCAGCTACATAAAAACGTTTGTTGATATCGTAATTAATTTTTACTGCTAATAATTGTAAATCGTTATCTGCTTTATCAAGAATGGCAACATCAAAATACGTTTGATTTTGCACAATTATTTGTACACCTTGTGTTTTTATAGTCTTAATTTTTTCTGATGAATAAGGGTCTTTTACACCTCCACTTAAACCATAATATTTTAAACTAAAACCAGCTGTATATGCTTCAAAAGTTCCTCCAATAGATCTATGATACCCTCCATGGATACTTACTCCAAATTTTTTCGTAATTTTCACATCTGCTCCTAAATTTGGATACATGGTTAAACCTCCTTCAGGAAATATTCTTCCTCCAGCAGCACCAATACCTGCTTTTGCAAAAAAGTTTACATAATCTGTTTCTATAAAGTTTTTACCAATTCCGAAAAAAACATCCATAAAACCAGCTCTCAAACCTCCATACATAGCATCTACATGTGCGTAAACAAATGTGTTTTCGTTTAAATAACGTTGGTATTCAAAACCTAAAAGACTTAATGTTTGTGTAATAGGAGTTGTGTTATTAAAATTTCCAATACCATCATTTCTTGTAGAACCTATAGGAAAAAGATAATCAAAAGTAATTTGTTGTACACTTTTTACAGCAGGTTTTTGCCAAAATACATCTTCTGAAGTATTGTTTACTTCGAATTTTTCTTGGGCATCTTTATAAGAGGCAGCTCTAATAGTCGTTGGTATTTCTATAAAGAAAGAAATATTATCTCCTTTTTGAACACCAGTAAAGAAATTTACATGACCATATTGAATACCAACAGCAAATTGATCTGTTTTGTATTGCAAGCCAGCATTTGGATAAATAATTCCACCACCATTTACCAAACTTCTAAAACCACCTCCACCACCAAAATGAATATTTGCATCAAAATATAAATTTTTATACAATTGTTTATTGATACCTAAATTAATACCTAAAGTAAATAAACCTCCTTGATCTCCATAAACAGCTCCATGAAAACCTGCACCTGTATAGAGCCAATCATTTAAAGGAATGTTATAATTTAAACCAAATAAACCCATGGTTGGGTCTAGTTGATAGGTGCTTCCATCTCCATAAGTATAAATTATATCTGGCTGATCAATTAAAATATAATTTAAACGGATATTGTTTTTTAATTCCTTTCCTTCTAAATTATCCAAATTATTACTTTGAGAAAAGCCATCTAAACTTAAAAGAACAAGTAATAAAAACAGAAGCTTTTTCATGATTTTATTTTTTAAATTCACTTGTAAAATGCAACTTTACAGACGGGTATTTACTCTGCGTCATTTGAATTGTAAAAGCAGAATCTGCTAAAAACACTAATTGACCTTGTTTGTCTTTTGCTAAATAACGTTGTTTTACTCTTTTGAATTCTTTAAATTCATCGTTCTTTTTATCTGTTGGTTCTACCCAACAAGCTTTGTGGACGCTTAGATTTTCATACGTACATTTAGCACCATATTCGTGTTCTAATCGATATTGAATAACCTCAAATTGTAAAGCACCAACAGTACCAATTACTCTTCGTCCATTCATTTCTAGAATAAATAATTGGGCTACACCTTCATCCATCAACTGATCTAAACCTTTGTATAATTGTTTAGATTTCATTGGGTCTGCATTGTTAACATATCTAAAATGTTCAGGAGAAAAACTCGGGATTCCTCTAAAATTCAAATCTTCACCTTCAGTTAAGGTATCTCCAATTTTAAAATTACCAGTATCGTGAATACCAACAATATCGCCAGGAAAAGATTCGTCCACAATTTCTTTCTTTTCAGCAAAAAATGCATTCGGGCTAGAGAACTTTACTTTTTTACCATTTCTAACATGTAAATAAGGAGAGTTTCTTTTAAAAGTTCCAGAAACAATTTTAATAAAAGCCAATCTGTCTCTGTGTTTAGGATCCATATTTGCATGGATTTTAAACACAAAACCTGTCATTTTTTTCTCTTTAGAATCTACTAAACGTTCTTCTGCTTTTTTAGGTTGTGGAGAAGGAGCAATTTCAATAAATGCTTCTAATAATTCTTTAACACCAAAGTTATTTAAAGCTGAGCCAAAAAATACGGGTTGTAATTCTCCTTGTAAATACTCGTCTCTATTAAAATCTGGATAAACCTCACTGATTAATTCAATTTCTTCTCTTAAAGTATCTGCTGCTTTTTTACCAACAATTTTGTCTAATTCAGGGTTTGATAAATCATCAAATTGAACCCCTTCTGAAATTGTGGTTTTGTTATCACCAGAAAAAAGATTTAATTTCTTTTCCCAAATATTGTAAATTCCTTTAAAATCATACCCCATTCCAATTGGGAAACTCATTGGTGTAACTCGCAAACCTAATTTTTGCTCAACTTCATCTAACAAATCAAAAGCATCTTTACCTTCTCTATCCAATTTATTGATAAAAACCAACATTGGGATGCTTCTCATTCTACAAACTTCTACTAATTTTTCGGTTTGAGGTTCTACACCTTTTGCAACATCAATTACAACAATAACGCTATCTACAGCCGTTAAAGTTCTAAACGTATCTTCAGCAAAATCTTTGTGACCAGGAGTATCTAAGATGTTTATTTTTTTATCTTTATAAATAAAAGCTAACACAGAAGTTGCTACAGAAATTCCTCTTTGACGCTCAATTTCCATAAAATCGGAAGTTGCACCTTTCTTAATTTTATTGTTTTTTACAGCACCTGCTTCTTGAATGGCGCCACCAAATAATAATAATTTTTCAGTAAGTGTAGTTTTACCTGCATCTGGATGCGAAATGATTCCAAATGTTCTTCTACGTGCTATTTCTTTTAAAAAACTCATCTACAAAATTTGAGGTGCAAAGATAGGTTTTATTCTATAATTTTTTAGGTTGAATTTGGTTTGAAAATAAGAACCGTATTTTATAGGTTTGTTGATAATAATAAGGATTATTAATGTACTACATTATACCAAAAATGCACTAATTGAAAATAAAGTTCTCTTTAAAATTTAGTGTACTCTATTACCAAAATAGAAATATAACAAACATAGCCAACGTTTAAAGATATTTTATCCATCAAAATACGTGAAATTTTTTTTCGAAAACTTTTTTTTTTTGGAAATAGGCTAAATATTTACCCTTTTGGGAAATAATTACAAGCTAAAAAAGGCTATTATTTACTCTAAAATTTCAACAATAATTGGTATTTCTTTTTCAGGCCAATCATCTTCACCAACTTTTACTTTAGATATTTTATTCATGGTATCAAAACCTTCAAAAACTTCTCCAAAAACGGTATGTTGATTATCTAAATGAGGAGCTCCTTTTTTATTTTGCACCAAATAAAACTCAAAAGGGTTTGATAATTTATTCGGGTTATTTTCCCATTCTCTTGCAGCAGCCAAAGACCCGTATTTATGATTTCTATGTTTTTTAAATTCAGGTTCAATTACATAATTTCCGTGTTTTGTTCTTTGTTCTACTGTTAGGTAATTATCGGAATTACCTCCTTGAATTACAAAATTTTTGGCAACTCTATAAATTACTGTGGTATTAAAATATTCGTTTTTTGTTAGATAAATAAAGCTAGCTCTGTGTGCAGGAACATCTTCAAACAAGCGAATTTTTATAGACCCAAATTTGGTTTTGATTATAACTTTAGTTTCAGGATTTTGTTTGCCATATTCTAATAAAAATTCTTCGGTATTTGAGCTATTTAAGCTATTCCATTTTTCTGATTCTGTTGTTTTTGTAGTATCTTATTCAATACTATTTTCAATGACGTTTTCAGTTTTTAAGACCTCCTTTTTAGGATTCTCCTTTTTCTTTGGGGTATTACATTGATAAAAAAATACACACAAAACAACAATAGTTAATCGAAATAAAAACCTCACTTTTAAATATATTTTATAGGTTCAAAGATAAATCATCAACATAAAAGAATAGATAAATCTGATGACTTTATAATAAATTTAAGTTTTTATTGGTATTTGATTGCATTATATTTGCAATTATGGAGGAATTAGTTGTTTTAGTTGATGAAAAAAATAACCAAATAGGTTTAATGCCTAAAATGGAAGCGCATGAAAAAGGAGTTTTGCATAGAGCGTTTTCAGTATTTGTTTTTAATAAAAAAGGAGAATTAATGTTGCAACAAAGAGCAGCATCCAAATATCATTCGCCTTTATTATGGACAAATACTTGTTGTTCGCATCAAAGAGAAGGAGAGAGTAATGTGCAAGCAGGTAGAAGACGTTTGCAAGAAGAAATGGGTTTTACAACAGATTTAAAAGAAGTTTTTTCTTTTATTTACAAAGCACCTTTTGATAATGGTTTAACAGAACACGAATTAGATTATGTGTTAGTTGGCTCTTTTGAAGAAAAACCGAACATTAATAAAGACGAAGTTGAGTCTTATAAATGGATGCCTTTAAAGGATGTAAAAAAGGATATTGAAAATAATCCTGAAATTTACACAGAGTGGTTTAAAATAATTTTTGATAAATCTTTTGATAAATTAGCAAATGCCTAAAGTTACAGTTCATAGAAAAGCACATTTTAATGCAGCTCATAGGTTGTATAGAAAAGATTGGTCTGAAGAAAAGAACTTTGAAGTTTTTAGTAAGTGTAGCAACCCTAATTTTCATGGTCACAATTACGAGTTGATTGTTTCTTTAACTGGAGAAATTGATAAAGAAACTGGTTATGTATATGATTTAGGTATTTTAAGTGCCTTAATTAAAGCTGAAATCGAAAACAGTTTTGATCATAAAAATTTAAATGTCGAAGTTGAAGAATTTAAAAATTTGAATCCTACAGCAGAAAATATAGCTGTTGTTATTTTTGATAAATTAAGAAAACACATTCCAACTCATTTAGATTTAAAAATTACATTGTATGAAACTCCTAGAAATTTTGTAAGTTATTCTGGAGATTTTTAAAAAGTTATTTAGAAGCCAAAATTGTTTCATTTTCATCATTTTTGTTCTTAGCAACATCATTTAAATAATTATAATGTTTTAATGATTTTGCAAGCTGATTGTAATTATAATAAGTGAAATTTGTAAAGTTTATTTTATTTAATAAATCTTTATTTTTTTCCTTCATACTATCAATAAATATTTTTTCGCCCTTTTTTAATGAATTAAATTTTAACCAACCACCCATAAATAGAGTTTCAGAAGAATATATAATTGATATTTTTGGCATATTTTTTACTTCCGATAAATATTTAAGTCTTTGGTAAGCGTAGTTGTAACCACTTTTTGGATTTCTAACATAAACGTGTACAAGAAGTCTGTCTACATATTTTACAATTTCTTTTATTTCATTTTGATGGTATTTACCAACATAAGCTTCAACAGAAACAGGATGACTATTTTTTTTAGCCAAAGCTTTCATGGTTGCTAAAGATTTTAAGAAAAAATCAAAAGTGTTTTGCCTATTGCAAGATTTGCCATTTGGTTTTAAATAGTTTTCACAATAATAACCTCCATCAGATGAAGAATCTTGTTTCCAATATTCGTATTCTAGATTATAAGAATCAAATTTTTCTAGGATATTTTTTCTAGATCTATTGTAAGCATCAATAACTTTTATAAAGAAATCACCACTTTCTCCAGAGCCACCAACCTCCTTCAAGCCAAAATCCATTTTGGCTTTTAAAATAAATTTAGCAAGGATATTGTTTCTGTTTTTGTCAGCTAAAGGGTATTCTCTATTGACTTTATGTAAATCATAAAGAATAATTTTATCAAAACCATTTTCTACTGTAAACTGCAAAAGATTATCTTCCTTTTGTTCGTTTCCTAAAATGTGATAAAATTCATCAACATATAAAATTCTTTCAGATCCGTAACTTTTAAAAATAACAAATAGGGCAATAACTAGAAATTGAGGGAATTTCCACTTCATAATATTGGGGATTTAGGGATAAAATAAGAGAACGAAAATACGAAATTTATGATGAATTAAAAAAATAAAAATATTTTTTTAATCCTGATAAATTGTACGTTTTTTAAAAATTCCTAAAAAAAATATAAAGAGTAGTAATTTAATTTTTTCGATAAGAGTAATAACTAATTGCTTTTTCTAAAAAGCTGAAAGTGTGGTAACTAAAACCATCTAAATTTAAGTTTTTCTTAAAATTAACGCTATGATCATTCATTACATCAAAAAATAGGCTTTCACTTTTTTCTAAATCGTTAAATTTAAAAAAGTAACCCATTTTATCCATTCTTGTAGAAAATACAATAGATGTTTTTATTTTACTATTATTATTTAGAACATGTTCTAAATTTTTTTTAGCAAATTTAAAGCTGGTTTGAGGATTTCTACCATAAGCTTGTACAATTAATCTATCTGAATATTTAGCAATTAATTTAATTTCTTCTTGAGAATAATAACCAACATACGCATCAATTTTTATTGTATGAATATTATTTTTGGAGAGTGCTTTTAACTCTTTTAAATTTTCAATAAAAAAATTAAAAGAACCTTCTCTGTTGCAAGGTGATGAATTTGCTTTTAAGTAGTTTTCACAATAATAACCATTTTCTCCAGATGCTTTTTTGGACCAATATTCATATTCTAAATTATAAATATCAAACTTTTCATCGGGTTTGTTGCGTGAATTGTTATAAAGATTGATAGTATTTGTGAAAAAAGAAGCAGACTCACCAGAGGCACCCACATTTTTAATACTAAACTCTGTTTTGGCTTTCAATATAAATTCGGCTAGAACATTATTTTTTCTTGGATCGGATAAAGACCAAATTTTATCGACCTTATTTAAATCATAAAG
>Ga0115565_10000801_pt1 | contig 26833 bp, 24 predicted proteins | sample COGITO_mtgs_1105_FD_87199 | JGI IMG/M metagenome (GOLD analysis project Ga0115565, IMG submission 87199) | Pelagic marine microbial communities from North Sea - COGITO_mtgs_110530 | ecosystem: Environmental > Aquatic > Marine > Epipelagic | place: Germany:Helgoland, sampling site Kabeltonne... | reverse complement strand
TTTTTTAAAAAATAAATATTATAGTTTTTTAAAAAATAAATTAATTAATTTAAAATTATTTTCTCATCTATATATTGAAATAACTAATATTTAAAAGTTAATAAAAATAAAATATACTATAGTAAACTTTGTTTAAAATAATAAGTATACTAAAAATTATATTAGTTATTTCAATATATAGATGAGAAAATAATTTTAAATTAATTAATTTATTTTTTAAAAAACTATAATATTTATTTTTTAAAAAACTATAATATTTTTATTTTAATTTTAATATTTAAATGTTGGTAATTTAATCAAATAAAACAATTATAATGTTATAAATTAGATGTAACCTACATTTTTTTTGTTTTTCTAATCATAATACGTCTTGTAATAATATGTTTTTCGTTAAATAACATCCTTTATAAGATAATAACTTTATATTTTACAATAATTTGCTAAGTCCTTTAATGGTAATTATTAAAAAAAAATATATTACGTGTATAAATAATTTATTTTTTTAAAATAACATCTTCGTTAATATAATAATTCTATATTTTACCATAATTTGCTCAGTCATTTAATGGTAATTATTAAAAAAAATATATTACGGCTATATTTAATTATATTTTGCCCGTCATTTAATGGTAATTATTAAAAAAAATGAAAATGATTTATTTAAATATGTAATATAACATATAAATAATAATTAATATCTGTAAATAATGAATTACACAACCCAAATAATAGAATTTGAATCAGTTGATTCAACAAATAAATGGTCATTTGAAAATCATAATGAATTTAATAAACAAACAATTAATATTGTAACAGCTAGTCATCAAACAGATGGTGTAGGTAGAGGTGTAAACAGAAAGTGGCAATCTAATTACGGTGGTATTTATATGTCTGTTGCTATTAAATTACAATCAAATATTGAACTATTTAAAAGTATGAATATTTTAAGTGCTCTTACAATTAGAGAAACATTAGAATGTTTTGGTATTGCAAATGTAATGATAAAATGGCCAAATGATATTATTTTAAATAATAAAAAAATTGGAGGTATTCTAACTGAAATTAATAATTATGGTGATGATCAATTGTTGGTAGTTGGTATTGGTTTAAACAATACTAACTCTGATGTTATTGATATACAAAGACCATTATTTCCACCATCAACAATTTGTTTAGAAACAGGAAGATCAGTTGATAAAACTAGTTTCATTAATAAGTTTATGGATATATTTAAAAATAAATTCCAAAATTTATTATCATATAATAATTTTAGTAATTTGATGAATGATTTTGATAATTATAATATTTTAAAAAATAAAAAAATTATTTTTAAAGATAATGAAAAAATAGTTACTGGTAATTATCATAGTTTGTCACCAGGTGGATATTTAAATTTAAATGTAAATGGTAATATAATAAATTTTTTATCAGGTGATATTATTTCTATTGAATAATTTTCTCTAGAATAATTCCCCAATTACCTTTTTCATAGAATTTTTTTATAATTTTTACATTATCTAAAAATGCTACTTCTTTATCAAGTTCACCGTCTTTATAAATATGATAAAATCTATTTCCTAATATCATTCCATTAGCTTTATCTTTAAATGGTACTAAAATATCTTGATCAGTAAAATTAAATCTACTTGTTTCTCCTTGTTCCATAGCCCATACTTCAATAAAAATTTTACCACCTGGTTTTGTAACTCTTACTAATTCTTTAATTGCATGTATTCTTCTTTCTTTTGAAGAAAGGTGATGAATAACAGCTACACTCATTGTATTATCAAAATAATTTGTTTCATAATTTAGTTTGATATTATTTCCTTTTTCTACTGTAAGCCCTCTTTTATTACATATTCTTACAAATTCATCTGAAACGTCACAACCATATGATTGTAATTCATCATTTCTATATAAAAGATTTTTTCCATTCCCACATCCAACTTCTAGAATTTTTGAACCAATAACAATACTATCCATAAATTCTTTAACAGAATCCCAAACTTTATATCTTGATGAACTAAAATCATCTGCTATATTTTGATATGTATTATAAACATATTTATTTTCTAATTCAGTATTATTAATATTTGTATCTATTCTTTCGAAACTTGCCATTATTAATTATTTATTAATTTTTTATAACGATAAAATGTAAATTATAGTATTTTTATTCAATTTTTATAATAAATAAATAATTGAAATTAATAACTTATATTTAAGAAAAAGTTAAGTATTTACTATAAAAATCAATGAAAATATTAGTTATTGTTGAGTCACCTGGTAAAATCAAGAAAATTGAGAGTTATTTAGGTAAAGATTATATTGTGAAAGCCTCTTATGGTCATTGTAGAGATTTAGATCCAAAGAGTCTATCTATAGATGTGGAAAATAAATTTCAGCCTAATTATAAAATTATAGATGGAAAAACTAAAGTTGTAAAAGAGTTAAGAGCTTTAGCAAAAGATTGTGGTGATGTTATTCTAGCAGCAGATGAAGATAGAGAAGGTGAAATGATAGCATCTAGTTTAGCAGATATACTTTCATTAAAAAATCCTAAAAGGATTGTTTTTCATGAAATTACAAAAAAAGCAATAAATGAAGCAGTTCAAAACCCTACTACTATTAATTATAATATGGTTTACGCACAACAAGCTAGAAGATTACTTGATAGAATTGTAGGTTATAAATTATCTCCTCTTTTATGGAAATCTATGACCATGGGGACATCTGCTGGCAGAGTACAATCTGTTGTTGTGAGAGTAATAGTTGATAAAGAAAATGATATTAATCAATCAATATCATCACCTTATTTTAAATTGGTTGGAGAGTTTGTTCATAAAAAAGAAAAAATAAGAACTACTTTTCATGAAGGAAGAAAACAAAAATATTTTGATAAAAAAGAAGATGTTATGAAATTATTAAGTTTAATTACAAAAGACACGGAATTCATTGTGACTGATACATATGATAAAGAAAGTACAAGAAATCCTTCTGCACCTTTTATTACCTCATCATTACAACAAGATGCTCATTATAAATTAGGGTTTAATGGACAAAGAACAATGATGGCAGCACAAAGATTATATGAAGCTGGTTACATTACTTATATGAGAACTGATAGTACAAACTTATCATCTGAAGCAGTTAATGGTTGTAAATCGTATATTCTAGATAAGTGGGGTAAAGATTATTTACAGATTAGATCTTATAATAAGAAAGCTAAAGGTGCACAAGAAGCACATGAAGCTATTAGACCTACTGATGTAAGTAAAACTAAACTAAAAGGAAGTAGTAAGGATGATTCTGACCAGGTAAGACTTTATGATCTAATTTGGAAAAGAACTTTAGCTTCTCAAATGTCTAGTGCTAAATTTAATATTACAACTATGGAAATAGATGCACAAAATAATAAAAAATCTATTCTCAGTAAAAATGAACATTTTGAATCTAGTTATCAAACAATGATATTTGATGGTTTTATGATTATTTATACAAATTCTTCAGATGATTCTGAAGAAGATGGTGTTGCTGATGTTAAATTTGGAAAAATAGAAAAAAATACTATTTTGAATATGGATAATTTAACTGCTACTGAAGAATATACTAAACCCCCTCCAAGATTTAATGAAGCATCCCTAATTAAACATCTTGAAAAATTAGGTATTGGTAGACCATCTACATATGCAGCTATTATTTCTAAAATTGTTGATAGAAAGTATGTAGAACTAGGAAATATTGAAGGTGTTAAGAAAAATTCAGTTATAATTACACTTAGTTCAAAATTAAAATTAACTGAAAAATCAAAAGAAATTGTTATTGGCAAAGAAAAAAATAAAATTATTCCTACAGCTATGGGTACTAAAGTTAATAATTTCCTTATTGAAAATTTTACGGAGATTATGGATATTGAATTTACTGCTAAAATGGAAAAATTACTTGATAAAATTGCATCTGGTGATAAAAAATGGTATAAAGTATTAGAATCATTTTATGATAGATTTAGTCCTAAAATAGATAAATTAGCACTAGAATATAAAGATAGTAATTATAATACTGTTGGTAAAGATGATATTCTTTTAGGTAAAGATAAAGAAGGTAATGAAATATATAAAGCTGTTGCTAAATATGGACCTGTAGTTAAAGTTATGGAAGATAGTAAATGGAAATATGGTCCTATTAAAAAATTAGATGGTGTCACATATGATAATATTAAATTAGAGAAGGCTATTGAAATTTTAAGCTTTCCTATTTATTTAGGTAAATATAAAAACTCCAAAGTTTATTTGAATAGAGGCGAGTATGGTTTATATTTAAAAAATGGTACGAGTACTACTCCTATTAAAAATAAAGATTTAAGCTATGGTGATATTAGTTTAGAGTTAGCTTCTGAATTAATTGAAAAACATGGTAGTGATGAAAATAAAATTAAATTAAAAGATAAAATTGTATATATAAAAAATGGTCCGTATGGAGCATATTTAACATATATGAAAGGAAAGAAAAGAATTAATATTAAACTTCCTGAAAATTTACCCATTGATAAAATTTCTAAAGAAGATTGTGAAGCATTAGTAAATCAAAAAAGAAAATGGAGTAAAAAAAAGAAATCTAGTTAAATGGATGTTTAAAACTAACTTCTTTAATATTGTTTTTTTTATTCATATTTAAATTATTTAATACTTCTTCATAATTTTCTACTTGTTTATATGTACTATTATTTACTAAACTACATCTTAATGCAGAGCACATTATTGTTTTTTCATTTGACATCCAATTACTTAATGGTAATTGAATATCATTACCAATTAATATTATTTGATCTATTTTTATACAATGATAATACGCACCACCTACTTTAGTTACTATACTTATTTTATCACCAAATTTAGCTGGACTAACAAATTTTGCTTTAATATCTGTTATTACAAAACCAATATTATTATCAACTAAATACTTATAACTATAGTTTAAATTATTCATAGCTTCTATTCGTGCTCTTTCTAAAAAACAGAAAAATTTAGGATGATGTACAATTCCTTGCATATCACAATCTTCAAATTCTATTTTACAATTATATATATATTGTTTATCCATATTATAATTTAAAATAAATAAAATTTGATAATTTTACTTATTTTAATTATATTTATAACAAAATTATTATTAATAATGGAAAATTATATAAATCAACAAATATCTCCGTATTCTAGACATACTAGTTTGGTAGATTTTTATAATAATATAAATAATGAAATATCTAATTATGGTACAGATAATGAATCATTAGAATCATTAGAATATAATAATATAAATAATGAAATATCTAATTATGATTCAGATAATGAATCATTAGAAACATTAGATTCACATAATGATGATGGTAATATTAGAATTATTAGAAATTCTAATGATTTGGTTGATCATGTTATTAACCAAGTTAATTTAGAACATATTAGAAGACCAATAGTTCTAGATTCGATAATTAATTATACTAGAGGAATTAATAGTATAAGACAAAATAATGTAGAAACTGTATTAAATCAAATAGAACAATTAAATAATACAATTACAACAAATTCTATAAATAGAAATAATGTTTCTATTTATAATAACTTATCTTATCAAAATGCAATAGATGAATCTTTTGAAATGTCAAATAATATAGATAATAAAATATCTAAAATAAAACATAACAAAAAAATAGATAAATTAGATCAACAAAAACTTAATGAAGATACAGATTGTGCAATATGTATGCAAACAATAAAAAAAAATAAATCAGTTTATCAAATTGAATGTAATCATAAATTTCATAAACAATGTTTATCTGAATGGTTAAAAGAAAAGTTTGAATGTCCAGTATGTAGACATAAAATTTAAATAATATATTTAAAATCTATATTAGATAATATATTTACATCTAATTTAAGATGGGAGTTAGTAAGTAATATTACATAAGTATTCTGAATTGTTTTATCTTTGTAAATCATATTAAAATAATCTAAATATGAAAAATTATATTTGGGTACCATTTTTTTTAATTTTAAATATGGTGAATTTTCTATAATATTTATAACATTATAATCACCATAATCTATAGACATATTCTTTCCTGGTTTTGAATTAAAATCATTTTCCATAATATCTTTACCTTCTTTATCCCAAATAGGAATTGTAACTACAAATCCCAGAGGTTCATTCTCTAATTCAGAACTATCTAAATGACTAATTATTTTATTAACTCCATTTTCCATTAAATTATTTTCATAAGGTGGATTAAAACCAAATAAACCTCTAATAGGTTTAAAATTAAAAAATGATCCACAACTACCAAAGTGCTTTTCGATATCATAAAATAAACTGCAATAATTATCAAAATAATGATTAATTCCAGATGCAAATAATTCAATATTTAAATTATAATTTGTTTTAAGTTTATTCATTACACTGGGTATTACAGCTAACTGGTGATTATGACTACCGAGTGTTATATATCTGAATAATAAACACCATACCAATGTATCTAGATTATAATTTACTTCATGAGTTTCTTTATACTTTATAAATTTATTCAAAAGTTTTAAATAAACACTTTTAGCAATTTTTATATTTTTTAAAATTTTATTTACATTTTCATTATCTATTTCTATATCAATATCACTTATTTTAAAAGTATAATATTCAAGATTACCTAATTCTTTTTTTCTTTTTTTTATTTTTAAACTTTTTGAAATCAAAAAATTATTTTTATTCTTAATTTCATCTGAATTAATATATTCATTTATTTTATTTATATTAAATAAACATTTTTCTTTCAAATCTAAGTTTTCTATAATTTCATTAGCAATATTAACTCTTTTATCTTCTATAATAGCACTATCATATTTCATCATATCTATTAGTGTAACAATTAAAGTATCATAAGTAATATTTCCAGATGGTATAATTGGATCTTTAATACAATCTTCCCTTGTATATTGTACAAATAACCAACTTGAAAAAATATTTGTTAACGTTCTAATATAATTTTTTTTTATTGAAAAAATTTCTATTCCTAATTTCTTTGTTACAACTTCAATAAATTCAGTTAGAATTTTAAATAAACATTGAGACCTAAATATCTCTATATTAGGATTAATACATGCATTTTTATAATCAAAAAATTCACATTTCATATATTCATTGTCAATAATAATTTTAGATATTTCATCCATTTTATTTTATATATATAAATCCCTTTTTAAATGATTTATTTGCCTAACTTTTAAAATAAAATATATATAGTATATTTAGAAGATGAACAAATTCCAAATTGATAAACATTCTGTTATTTTAGATGATTTAACAAACTTAAACCAAGATTTTAATAAACTTTTAACAATTAAAGATTCTGTTATTTATAAATCATGTGATAATTTGGACGTAAAAATTAATTCTTCAATTAACAAATTAATTATAAAAAATTCTAATAAAATAAATATAACTGTTGATAAAACAATATCAGGGATAGAAATAGTTAATTCTAAGAATATTATTTTAACATCTACAGAAAATAAACCAATATATAGTTTATACATTGAAAAATCTGATAAATTAGAAATTATTTTAGATAAAAAAATTTTTAATTCAACAGAAATAGATATTATAGATTCTGAAGATATAATATTTAATGATTTTAATAATAATAAAATTCTTAAAGTTTAATTATTCATGATAAGGAACTAACTTCAACAAAATATCTCCTGAACCTCTAATTGGACCAATAAACTTGGTTTCAATTTCAGGTAGCTTTTTTAGATAATAATCATAAACTCTTTTTTGAAAGTTATAATTTTTGAAGAATTTAGATCTCAAAAATTCATAACTAGAATCTTCTTTGACAACAATTTTATCATGTTCTTTACTGCTTCCAATATTAAACCAAATATTATGTCCCGTAAATGAAAGTTCAAATTGTACCCTTGTTCTTATCTGATCAGCGACCTTTTCAGTAACAATACACTCTTCGAAAAAAATATCCGAAGCCAGTTTTAATTCATCATAGAATTCCTGATCTCTTTTTGGAGATGATTTTCTATTCGAATTATTTGAATTATTCGAATTATTCGAATTATTTGAATTCTTTTTCTTAAAAGAATTATTATTAGAGTTATTTTTATATTTATTACTCATGATTTATATAAAAATAAGATGTAACTAATGTTGTCTAAGATGATTCTTATTCAATTTTTTTAGTCATACCCATGTGTTACAATATTATCTTCTGGTATATCATAATTTTCAATCAATAGTTCTTTTGCTTTTTCTCTAATATCACCTTGTAATTGTAGAACATTTCCTAGTTTATCATCATTTTCAATTGAACCATTACATGCAAACTTCTTTTTCATAGTTTTTAAAAGTTCTTTTAATTCTTGAATTTCCATTGTTAATCCTTCAATAGTACAAATACATTTTCTAGCGTTTCTTTTGCTAATTCTAATATGAACCTTAGTAGCATTTATTAGATTCTCCATTTGAGATAGAGGATCTTCATTATTAAGTCCGAATTCATCAAAATCGTTCATTATATTATATATAGATATATAATTTATAAATAAACTTGCATTAAGTTTATTTTTCAAATTTTTTTCCTTATTATTAGTAAAATCATATGATTACAGAATCTTATAAAACATTTTCATTTACCAATTGCGTACTTTCAAGAAATCATGATATCGGTTGTGATTGTTTACAGTGTAGATCATGTAGAGATGATATTTTGAAATTTTATCAAGAGAAGGAAAAAACAAGATTAAAAAGAAGATCAATAAGATCTAAATCTGTAGATTATAATATTATTCGATCTAAACCAATACCAATACCAATATCAAAATCTTCTCAAAAAGAAATCACCTTCAATAATAATTATATGACATTTAATTCATTACCTAACATGTATGAAAAAAAAAGTTATTTTCCAATTAGTAAAAATGTTATTGATAATAAATGCATAATTTGCAATAAAAATTATAATAATAAATTAATAAACAATTTCTATTATTTATGCGAAGTATGTTATATTACTCATGAACTTCAATAGATGTTTTATCTAATATATTCCATGATTCTAATATATTTATATCAGGTATAAATATTTTTGAATTTTTTCCTTCATTATTTTTAACTACTTTAATATCTTTACTCTTTTTTATCTGTTCATTTGTTGCATATAATACTTTTCTAATATGAAATTGTTTTGTAATTCTGTTTACAGCGTATATCACTATAACAAAGGTTAATCCCTGTGATACTCTTTTTTTATAATAATTATAATTACCATGATACATCCAAATATCTTCTGGCAATTTATTAATTGATAGACATTTACTTTTTACCTCTATCATATGTCCACAATCAGTACACACAATATCTAATGATGGTGTATGATTACCTAAAAATTTTAAAGAGTGGCAATCACAATTTGGACAAGAGTAATGAGATACATATTTTTCAGCCCATTTACCGATTTCAAGTTTATAATTAGCAGAATCCCTTTTCTCTGATGGACATTCTCTGCATAAATGGTTAAATGAACCACAATAAAAACAACATTTTTTTGCTAGAATATTTTTATAATCTTCTAACAAACTATTAGTTTTATTATTATTTGAATTATAGTCTATATTTGAATCTAGTACTTCAGTCATATTATTAAATGTTTAATGTTTTTCTATTGTTTAATTATGTTACTCAAACCTATATAAAAGAATTATTCAATTTTTTTAAGTATCATTATATACTTTAAATCGTGCTTCTAGTTGGAAATAGAATTACTTCTCTTATAGAATCATTATCTGTCAAGAACATTACCAATCTATCAATACCAATTCCCCATCCTCCTGTAGGAGGTAATCCATACTCTAGAGCTGTAACGAATTCCATATCTGTTGGAGGTACCTCATCGTCCCCTTTAGATTTATCTTTTTGTGATTCCATAAATCTTTCTTTTTGAACAATTGGATCATTCAGTTCTGTATAAGCATTGCAAATTTCTTTTCCATTTATAAAGAGTTCAAATCTTTCTGTTAAATATTTATCATCCCTATGAGATTTTGCTAATGGTGACATTACTAATGGGTGATTAATAATAAATGTTGGACTTATACATTGTGGTTCAATATATTCTCCTACAAGTCTATCAATTAATCTAGAAGCTGTATGTGGTTCAGGACATTTAACATTCAACTTACTACATACATTTTTTAACAAATCTATTGTAATATCGCTACTCAAATCTATTGGAAACTCAAATTCATAATCATTTAATTTTTCTCTCAGAATTGTTCTCAATTCAGACATCATATCAATTGTTCTATATGGGGGAGCAAAATTTATTTTAGTTCCTTGATAATCAATCTCGTATTTACCATGAATTTTATGACATAGTCCACTCATAAACTCCTCAGTTATTTTCATAAGATCATTATAATCTGCACCTGCCATATAAAATTCACATGATGTAAATTCGGGATTATGTGTTAAATCAATTGATTCATTTCTGAATTGTTTGCCAATTTCAAAAACTCTATCAAGACCTCCAATAACTAGCTGTTTCAAATAAAGTTCAGGTGCAATTCTCAAAGACATCTCTTGTTTCATTGCATTATGAAATGTTTTGAATGGTTTAGCTGTAGCACCTCCTACTTTATTAATCAAAACAGGAGTTTCTACTTCAATGAAATTTCTATCTTCTAGAAATCTTCTCAAATAGCTAGTTACTTGACTCCTTGTGATAAAAATATTTCTAATATCATTATTAATCATCAAGTCCAAATATCTTTGGCCATATCTAATTTCTTTATCTACTACACCAAAATGTTCATTTGGTAACATATGATAACACGGTGAAAGAATTTGTATTATGGTTGGAATGATACTCAATTCACCTCTAGTACTTCTATATGGATATCCTTTAATTCCAATTATATCACCTCTTCTAATTGAAAGATTAATTTCTTTAAATTCTTCTGAATTATGATAAGAATTCATAGATGACATAATTTGAATTGTATACCCGTTAGAGAAAATTGTGTAGAAAAAAAGTTTCTTTCCTGATGCCCTTTTAGATGTAACTCTACCCATAATTGATTCAGAATTATCTTCTGTATTATCCATTTTATCTCCACTTTCCAAATGATAATATTTTTGAATATATTCTTCTACTTCTATTGATTTAGTAAATTTATGAGGATAGGATTTGACAAATTTATTGGTAGAATTAATTCTCTCAATATAGTATGCTACCTGTTCCTTCAAATCATCACTTGAATGATCATTAACGTTTTCCATATTTTCGATTAAACTGTTCATATTATATATAATTATTGATCTAAGATATATTTTGATAATTTCTTATTAAATCAATTTTTTACTATTTAAAGCTTCTTTAAGTTTGAAACACAATGACAAGTGTTTTTATTCGTAAAAAACCACTATTAGAGAAAAATGATTTTGAAATTGTCAAATGTTTGAATGAAAAAACTATATCAGTCAAACAAACTTTAAAAACTTACGACGGAAAATTAAAGAATAAATATACAAGATATAATTATCATGGTGTTTTTGATGAAAAAACAAATAATACTAATATATTCAATAAAATAATTGTAAATAATCTAGATCAGGATTTAACCTGTTTTATGTATGGTCAAACTAGTTCAGGAAAGACTCATACTGTTTTAGGTAAAGATAATGATGAGGGAATTTTTATTTTAGCCGGTAAAGAATTACTTGAACTTAGCCAAGAATTATATTTATCAGCATATCAAATATATAATGAAAATATTTTTGATTTATTAAATGGTAATAATAAATTAAAACTACTTGAAGATAGAAACAATAAATTTGAAATACCAGATTTAGCACTATGTAAATTAAATAATTTTGAAGATTTATATAATTCTATCAAAATTATTTTATGTAATCGTAGTCAAGCATCAAATAAAATTAATATCTCATCTTCAAGATCACATGCAATTCTAATTTTTAAATACATTAAAAATAATAAAGTTATTAATATAAAATTAATTGATTTAGCTGGAAATGAAAGATCAAAAAATAGTAAAATATTATCTTTAAATGATAGATTAGAAAATAAACATATTAATTTTAGTTTATTTTCCTTAAAAGAATGTATTAGAAATATTGAATCATGTAAAAATCATGTACCTTTTAGAAGATCTAAACTAACTTCTGTATTAAGAGAATGTTTTATATCACCTCATAAATCAATTATGATAGCTACTGTATGTTCTAATAATAAAAATTATCATGATATTGTAAATACACTAAATTATTCAAGTAGAGTAAATAAATTTTTGAATAAACCAACTGTTATTGAAAAATATCTTAAAAAATCACAAAGAGAGTTACCTAAATTAAAATTATTAAGAAAAAAACAAAAAAAAGAAAAAAGAGATCTTACAAAAACTACTATTATTAATAATAAAGAAATTTTAAAAGAAATAAAAACAACTATCGATGAATCAATTAATAAACTAAATATGTATAATAGTAAAAGTGACACATCTCTAGTTTTAGTTAAGCATTTAAAAAATAATAATAGAATTATTTTAGATAAAATAAGAAATCACGAGTCAATTTTAAATAATATAAAAGATAAATAGATTTATTTAATTAAATGAAATATGCTAGTAAGTTTAGAAACGCTGTTATATACAATAGACTTTTAAAAGAGAAAGAAGATAATATCATTAGTTTATTTCCTTCTATAAATTTAATACCTTTTTACTCTTTTGATAATTTTATTAGATATAGAAATAATATTCATTTTATGATTGATTTTAATCAAACAAATAATTATTTTAATATAGGTGTTCAAAAAAAATCTTTTACAAGTATGAATAAACTTAATATAGAACACCCTTTAGTAAATTTTAATAAAATATTGGAATTATTCTCTTCATATGATGAAAATTCAATTATACCTGCAAAATATTTAATTTATTCTAGTAAAAATTCTTTATTAATAACAGAACATTTTAGTAATTTTATAAACAGTCATAAGGATATATTACCAAAAGATATATTTAGAGCTTTTCAAATAAGAGAAGCAAATATTGATGAAAAGGAATCTTTTATGATTATTATCAAACTATTTATACCTAATAATGAATATCAATTAATATGGGAAAAATATGAAGATAAATTAGTAGACCATTTTAATAATTTTTCAAATGATTTGTATTTAACATCAATTTATAAACAAATAACTAATATTAAATATGAAAATACAAATAGTGATGAATTTATAACTATTCACAAATATGATGATTTAATACAAAAAATTAATGATATTTATTTTAAAATCTCTCCGGGAGCATTTTTTCAGGTAAATATTAAAACAGCAACAATAATATACAATAAAGTTAAAAATATCTATTTAAAAACCTTATATGATGATCAAATGATATATGATGATGTTTATGTATTAGATATTTGTTGTGGTACAGGGACATTAGGATTATTTTTAGCTGATTATTGTAATCATGTTTATGGTTTTGAGATAAATAAACATGCTATTCAAGATTGTATGTTTAATTCAAAATACAACAATAAAAAAAATACTACATATATACATGGTCCAGTAGAAAAAACTATTTATGCTGTTTTCTCTTTATTCGAAAATACCAAAAAAATTGTTCCGATAATTAATCCACCTAAAAGAGGTTTGTACAAACCTATTATTGAAATTTTGTTAAGAAATCAAGAAAAAATTCATTTTTTCATTTATGTCTCATGTAACCCTAAATCATTTTATAGAGATTATCAAGAACTTCAAACTTATTATAAAATAGAATATATTCATTTAATTGATCAATTTCCATTAACAAAGGATGTTGAAATAATTGTATTATTAAAAAATATTTTAAAATAAATCTATAAAATAATGTATACATATTTTTTTTTTTGTAATATTAAAATATTATATTATAGTATATTAATGTTTCAACATCATTTTAAAACAGATTATAAGGAGAAATATTTAAAATATAAAAATAAATATTTAAAATTAAAAAATCAATATGGCTCATCCGTATCAGCTACAGAGGCTGAATCAGAATATATTTACGGTGATTGGGAGCATGTTATGGATACTGAAGAAGGTATTAATAAAAAATTTATAAGTTTAGGTTATCCGGCTGATGATAATGATAATGCATTATTTTTAAATCCTAAAACTAATAAATTTGAAAAAATTTCAGATTTAGTTGTTTTTGACAAAAAAGATTTAAAAGATAATAATTTGTTAGCTGATATTAGTTTAGAACAAACTTTATATTTAGTGGAAAATTTTTTAAAAAATAATGCTATAAATAATAAAGCTTCCAAAGATAGATACGAACAAAATATTTTACGTAAAAAAATGTTAAGAGAAGACAGAGAAAAACAAGAAGCTCAATTATTAAAACAACAACAAAAAGCAGAAGAAGAAAGAATTGCTCAATTAGAAGAAGCAAGAATTCAAAGGGAAGAAATGGCCAGAAAATTAGAAGAAGCTGATAGAGCAAGAAGAGCTACTGAAGAAGCTCAACAAGCAGAAATAATAAGAATTAAATCTGTTGCTGGTCAAGCAAAATCTGATTCTGACGAAGAAACAAATAGATTAAATGCTGATTGTGATAGATTAATAGATAATAAACAATGTAAAACTAATACTAATTGTTATTATAATTTTAAAAATAAAAAATGTTTACCTAAAAATGATGCATTACAAAATATTGCTGATAGATTAGCTGCTGTATCTGAAGTAAAATTAGTTAAAATTATGGATTTAGAAGAAGAATATGATTCATTAGTTAATAAAAAATCTAGATATTATGATGAATGTAAAGAATTTAATGGTAAAGAACCAGAATGTAATGGACAAAAAGTAAAAGGTAAAAATAAATGTTATTATGATAAAGAATCAGGGTATTGTAAAATTCATGCTAAACAATTGAGTTCATTTAAGAGTAATTTTGAAAAAACTCAAAGAATTTTAAATGAACTAAAAGCTAATTAACTTATTAATTTAATTAAATAATTAATAATTTAATTATATTTATCCTAATTTTTGATTAATACTATCTATTTGTTTTTGATTACTCTCAACAATCCATTTTGCATAATAACATTTATTATTTCCATCATAATAAAAACATTTTCTCTTTCCTTTAACCTTTTCTGATTCACATGCTTCTTTATTACCATGATTTCTTTCACATTCTAAGGCTTCATATTCATTTTGGGCTTCTATTTTTATTTTATCTTGTTGTAAATTAATTCTTGTTAATTCTGAAATTGATGCAAGATTATCTAAAACATCTTTTTTTGGTAAACATTTTTTATTTTTAAAATGATAATAACAATTAGCATTAGAATTACAGTGTTTATTATTTTTTAATCTATTACATTGATTTGTTATTTGATTTTCTTCTTCTTGTTTTCTAACTTCAACTTCATCTTTTGAATCATTCAATACTCTTAATTTCTCATTTCTTTCAGCTTTTACATCTATGATTTTTTGATTTAGACCTTCTATTCTTTGAGTTTCTCTTGCAAATCTATCAGTTTCTTCTTTTTCTCTAGCAAGTCTTTCAGCTTCTTTTCTTTCTTCTTCTAGTTCTTTTTTAGTTTTTTTAGTAGATAATTTTGCTAAATTACTTATTCTTTGTCTTTGTATATCATCTTCTGATGTTGAAAGATCAGCTATATTAATAATACCTTCTTTTTGTAAATCATCTTCACTTTTATAATCTTTACTTCTCATATAATTATACATTTTTTGTAAAATATTTATTTCTTGACCATATTCGAATAAATTAATATAATTTGATGGAATGTAACAATTAACTAATTTATTTTCACTCTCTCCTCTTCCTGCTCTAGCAACAGCTTGTAATAATGTTTCTATGCCAATAAAAATCGTTTCATTATCATCCCATATAAAAACATTATCAGTTGGTTTAAAATTTTTTCCATACATCTTATTTATAGATTGAATATTAACTTTTGTTTTAATATTCTTAATATTATCATTATATATTGCTAATATCCTTTCTTTTATTTGATCAGTTTCAATATTAATACCAGATAATAAAATATCTTTATCATAAAATTGTCCTTCTAATTTCATTAATTTTTCTAATCCAATTTTATCAATACTTATTTTTCCAAAAAATGTTGGGTATTCGTAAACTTTCTCTCCTTTTTTAATTTCTTTTTCTTCTTTATCAAAACCATGTATTCTTTTAATTTCTCTTTCTAATTCTGAAATAGCTGTAGTTTTTTTAACTGTTTTAAATTGTTTAGATCTTGATATTTTTTCAGATAATCTTTTTTGATAATTAGATTGAATTGATTCATCATAATCACTTAATAATTTTTTGGTATCAAAATTAACTATTTTTAAAATAGTATTTATTGAATTACAATAATCTCTTGTTGTAAAATGTAAAGTAGCATCTTGTTTAATTAATTTAGCAAATTGTTCATTATTTAAAACTATTGTTGGAAATATATTTTTATCATTCTTTATTGATTCTAAAAATGGAATATCAGTATTCCATTTTACACATAAATCTTTTATGAATAATAAATATTTTTGTACACTTTTAAATATATCTGCTGGTATTGTAATATAATCTCTTTCATTATATTTGTCAATAATCTTTATTAATTGATTAGGGGGGAAACATTTATAAATATCATCAGTCCATTTATCTATAGCACTTGGATTTGAAATTATTCCAAATAATGGTGAAGTATCTGTAATTTCTACCATACCTCTATTAAATTTATATTCTTTTAATGTTGAAAATGCATCAGTAAATAATTCTTCATCAACATATTTTTTAGTAACATCTTTAAATAATAAAGATTTATCTATAATTTCATTATTTAATGAAGCGGACATTATAATTCTATGTGTAATTTTATTATTTTTGGTACATATTTCTTGAATTCTAATATTGGTATCAACTAAATTATTTTTACTCAAATCTAAATTACAATCGACTGTTGCAGGAAATTCATCGACTACTGGTAAAAATCTGTAATTAAATTTGATTTCAAATAATTGACTATTTCTTAATATTTCAAGCATTGTGTTTGGATCACAATATATTACAGATGGATGAACAAAATCATCTGCATATTTTTGTTCTTCTATTCTTGAAACTTCTGTATAACCTTCTTCAAATTCTTCTACTCTTCTTCCATCTACATATTTTACATTTGTTTTTTGTTTATTTCTTTTATAATTTATTAATTCTTCATGTAATTTACCACTTGATTTTCTTTGTTCAATTGCATCCATCATTTGATAATTATCATCAAAACCATTATAATTAAAAATTTCAACAATATTTTCAAATAATGATTTTTTATTATCATAATCTACAATTAATGGGTTTTTTATGTAATTTCTACCATAGCCAGCTTTTGTTCTTTTAAATTTTTCAGTTTGAATTTTTTTAGACCACTTATCGAATATTTTTATTTTAAACTTTTCACCATCTTTTGTTATTATCCAAGTAGGAGCTAGATTACCATAGAATTTAGAAAAATTCATCATAGTATCTGTTGCAGGAAGAGATAGTAAAGTAACATAATTTTGGTTTTTAATTTTATAATCTAATCCTCTTTCTACTTCATATTTCTGACATAACATTTTATTATGATTATTTAAATAATGAGTAATAATTGGTAAATAAGCTGCTACAATTGTAGTTTTACCCATAGACATACTCAATGTATTAAATAATATAGTTTTTGATCTCTCTTTTAATGATATAGTGGGATCAATAATTTGTTGTATTTCTTCATCTTGATTATTTTTAATTTCTTCTATCATTTCTTTTATATTTTCAATAAATGCTACCTGTGAATCATAATATAAAAATTCATTCTCATATTTAATATTTCTTTTAAATAAACCAACTTCTTTAGTTAATACTTTTTTTCTTTCAAAAAATATATCAGGTGAATATCTAAAAATATTCGCAATATTTTTATTCTCATATTTTTCATTTCTTACATTAAAACTATTGAAAGTATCGTTAAATAAATTATTTACATTAACTGTTCTATATTTTATTGTATTTATTTTTGAATCTAATTTTGATTCATTTGTATGAAATATAAATTTGGAATCATTTATAAATTCAATATCACCTTCATAATCTCTTCCTATTTGCTCTAATTGTTTTGTTCCTTCATTTAATTTTGTTTCACACAATATTACCTTTTTTATTCTTTTACTATTTTTATTATAATTTACAGCTTTTTTTAAAGTTATGTTAAATTTACTTTCATAATTATTAATTTCTACGATTGATTCTTCTTCTATTCTTTCTCTATCTACAAAATCATAAAAAGTATTAACATCATCTAATTCTTCTTCATCTGATTCTGAATCTGGTCCAGTACCCCAGAATTTTGATCTATAACCATTTAAATCAAATAAACTATGATATTTATTTCTTTTTCCTTTTCCACCTTTTCTTCTTTTATCTTTGATTAGTTCCTTTTTTAAAGATTCTTTTCTTCTTTCTGATTTTTCCTCAGCTTCTTTTTTAAGTTGTTCAACTGTTATACCTCGTTTATCTGCTTCCTCTTGTTTACTTCTTAATATTTCTTCTTCAGATAATCTTAATCTTTCTTCTTTTAATCTTTGAATTTCCTCTTTTTTTCTTTCTTCATTTTCTCTCTTTGAAAGAGTATCTTTATATTTTGTATAAACTTGGATTAAAGTTTTTGTGAAACTATCTAATGATGATTCTAATCTTAAATTTTGATATAACTCACCATTTTTTATTAATTCTAATATTTCTTTTACTTTGTCTTCATCTTTTTCATTTTGATTCAATTGACTTAAAAATGCTGGATCTTTTAAAAACTTAAGCACTTGATCTCTATTTTTTTTATTTTTAATTATCATTAAATTTTTAGTTTCTAATTTAGACGCCCAAATACTAAAGGAATCCTCATTTTTAGTATTAGCTAAAATATCTATACGAATAACCATTTCATCATCAAATTCTGTGTAAAAATCTTTTAAATATTCCAATGTTATCCATAAATGATTATATAATTTTAATTTTCTTGTCATTCTATTTATTTTATCTTGTTCTAAATCTTCTTTTTCTTTTCTAGATTTTTCTATTAATTTTTGTTTTTCATCTTTCATTTTTTTAGACTCTTTTAAATCTAAATCCAATTGAGCTATACTATTTCTTGATAATTGGTCAAAATCAAATCCTGCACCTATATCTAAATCGCTAGCACTACTTTCCGAATCGCTAGCACTACTTTCCGAATCACTCTCATATTCTTTAGCTTCTACTGATAGTCTAGATAAATTTAAATAAAAGTATTTATCTTGATCTAATTTTAATAAAACAAATAAAAAGTAATAAACAAATATATAATCATATTTCATACCTTTGATATTTTCCATATAAAAATTAGCATCTTGTTTTGCCTCTGGCTTTAATAAATCAATTAATGATTTAAAATCATCTACTAAAATATCTTCAAAATTTAAAGAAGTTAATTTTTTTAAAAATCTTTCTTTTAAACTCTCTAGCTGCATTTCATTACTGAATTTTAAATCAATTAACAAACTTTGTAAATTATATATACCAAAATTATAACTACCGAAAAATTTATTAAATATATTCGAATCAAAACTTTGTTTTAATTTAGTTAAAATTAAATCAAAAAAGAAATTTCTTATATTATGACTTAATTTATTTTCTTCATATTTATTTTTGTAAAAATTATTGTAATCTATTTCTAAATCATCTTCTTCTTCATCATCCGATAATTCACCTTTATCTTCTTCTTCATCATCCGATAATTCACCTTTTTCTTCTTCTTTTTCTTCTGATAATTCTATTTTTGCATCTTCTGATAATTCTATTTTTTCCTCTTCTGATAATTCTATTTTTTCCTCTTCTGATAATTCTATTTTTTCCTCTTCTGATAATTCTATTTTTTCCTCTTCTACTACTATTTCATCTTTTTTCTCTACAACTTCAATTGTTGGTATTATTTCAGATAAATCCACAAATTTATTTTGTAATATATTCCAATATTTTTTAGATGATCCTGAATCAATTTGAAATTCTGATGTATCCTTTAAAAAATAAAAGGCTTTTAAAGCTACATAGTAATCAAATTGATTTTCTTTCATTGAATATAAAAAATTTTTACCTTCTCTTTCGATAAAATTAATATATTTCATAACATCTTTTTCGCTTTTTTTAGCTGTTTTATCTAATAATTTAATTTCAGGATCTTGTAAAATTCTATCATAATTGACAATACTGAAACTTTCTGAATCTTTACAAATTGATTCTGTTCCCAAAGTTGCTTCTTCAAATTTAGGATTTTCACCTTCAAATTCAAAGAGATCTCCAGAGGATTTCTCTGGATAAAAAACTTTATATTTATTCATATAATTTATAATATTAATTATATAATAAAAAAGTCTTTTAATTTTATATTTTATAAAATATATCATAATTTGCAGAATTATTAACAAAATAAACTGAAAAATATAATTCATCATAATTAGTCAAATAAATTGAAGTAATAAAATATCCATAATCTTTATGATTATTTACTATTGTCCTAATTTTGATTTTGTATAAATTTCTAATATAATTTACATCATATTTAATCCATTTTATACTTTCTAAACTTGAATAAATAGATTTTCTAGATAACTCCGTTTGCGTTTCTATTTTTGTAACTGCGATTTTTCTTAATAATTTAAATCTATCTTTGCTAAGTTTAGACATTGATATGAAATTATTTCTCCAATTTTGATTTTCTTCTGAAAATTTATAATCATTAAAAGTTTCATAAAATATTTTTAACCAAAATTTGTTCTTTTTTGAATAGTTACTTATTGATTTTGAAACAACACTAAAAGTAACCAACTCCTTTCTATTTAAATAATCTATAATACAAAAAATAATATCTTCTGATAAATACATTAAAATAAAAAAATATTTTTTTATTTCAATCATTACATATTTCTATAAATATAATAATTACAATACATGCAACCATACTCAAAAAATGCGTGTTTTTCAAACTCGAATATATCTACTAAATCTGGTATTTTTATTATCATTATTTGATATTTATTAAAACATTTTATACATTCTAGATCTTGTTCTCCTACTTTTATTATTTCATGTCCTCTTCTCCAATCATTTAAATCCGATCCTGGATAAAGCTCTTCAAACAATTTCCATTTATATGGTTTACCTATCTCTCTGCATCTTAAATATTCCATAATTGTCATTTATAAAAAATAATATTTTTTAAATTATTTTTGACCGAGTTTTTTTTCAAATAATGTCAATGCTATTATAAAATTAACATCTGGAAAAAAAGATAAGTTTCTTCTTTCTTGAACATGTCTCACTCCTTGATTCATTGATTTTTTGTAAAATTTCATAATATATGCTGCACAAACAGTAGCAGATCGTTGCCAACCATAATGACAATGTACAAGTATACTTTGATTATTTTTTAAATAATGATCCATAAAATCTAAAATTTGTTCCAAATTATTATAAACAATAAAATTAGATTTAAATGTCATATTATCTTTGACTTGTACCTGAAATATAGCAATATCTTTTTTAGTAAAGAAATCAGTATTTAACTTGGTAGAATATAAACTAACAACCGCTTTAATATTTTTATCTTTTAAAAATTTTTCACTTAGGCATGCATTCAAATTACCTAACCATAAATTTGGTAAAATTTCATCATAACTTCTAAAAGGTGTTAATAATGGTTTGCTAAGAATTATACCTGGTTTCATATTAAAATTAACTAGATATTTTTTTAATATAAAACAACTTAATTTTAATCAAATATATTGTCATCGTCAAGCACATTAGATTCTTTCATGTACTCTTTTTTTTCCTTCGTTTCCAGAGATATAGGATTATCCTGAACATATTTGATAATACAATTCATAATCTTTCCACTATTTTTCCCTTTTATGCTTTTTACACCTTCTGAATCACTACCAGAAGAAACTAATTCACATCTAAATCCACATGATGCACATTTAGAAAAAAGATTTAGTCTCTTTTTCTTCCCTTCTAATTCATAAATTGTTTCTGGATTACCACATTTTACACATAAAACTAAATTGTTAATATAATCCATAATCTTTTCCTGAATTTCGGTATCATGTTTTCCTGTAATTGAATTATTTTTTAAATTTAAATTAGTTGCTAATTCATAAGAAATAAATTTCATAATTATTTCTTCAGGATGACCAATAGCTCTAGCTACATCTTCCATATTTAAGAAAACAGTATGAATTCCATTACCTCTCCCAGTTACCTGGGTTTTTATCGATGGCATTTTATATCTATAAGATTCATCATTTGAATTACCACCAATATTAATTAAACCGTTACTTTCGAAAGCTTCCATTTTATCATTTAATTAATTATTACTAATTACTATTTTATATATAGTAAATCTTTCAAATTTTTTTATCTATAAAGATTCAAAAGACAATAAAATGGTATAAAGTAATTATTATTTAATCTTGACTATATAATATATAATGAACGATTGGGCTAAGAAAAAAGAATATAAAAATAATCAGTTTGAAATATTAATGATATTTTCTGCTTTACTTGTCATATTTTTATTACTTTGCATAAAAGAACTAATCAGAATATATAAATATTCTAATTGGGTTGGACCATTTCCAACTGTTTCTAGAGTTCCAGATGAATCCTATTTTTTACTTAAAAACTTAAAGAATTTTTACTAATAATTAAATGAACTCTTGTAATAATTCAATTAATATTTATTTAAAAGAAGCTACTATTTCAGATGTCTATGGATTAAGACAATGCAATAAAGAATGTTTACCTGTTTATTATCCATATGGATATTATAATAATGTTATTGAATCTAATAAATTTATTGTAATAGTTGCCAAACATGAAGATAAAATAATTGGTTATATTATTGGCGAGGCCAGTTATGAAATACCTGATAGATTTCATATTATTTCTTTTGGAGTTAAAAATAAATATAGAAAAAATAAAATAGGTACACATTTAATCAATAAAATTATTGATATAGTACCTAAAAGATATTTCAATATAAAAAGAATATCTCTATATGTAATGGCTTCTAATGATGTAGCTATTAAATTTTACGAAAGTACCGGTTTTATCAAAGATCAAATACTTAAAAATTATTATGAATCTTTTAATCAAGATGGTTATTTATATATGAAACATTTGTAATATTTTAATTTAAATCTTAAGCTATCATAACAGCTTTTATCCCAGGATGAGATTGATAATCTATTAATTCAAAATCTGAATATTCAAGATTCTCAATATCTTCAATTGTTCTTAATTCTTTGTTAATTTTTAATTTTGGAAATTCCATCGGAGTTCTATCAAGTTGTTTTAATGCAGCTTCTACATGATCATCATACAAATGAGTATCACCTAGAGAAATAATTACTTCTCCTGGTTCCAAATTTGTAACTTTAGCCATGATGTAGGTTAACAAAGATGTAGATGCAATATTGAAAGGGAGACCTAAAAATGTATCTGCTGATCTTTGATACATATGACAACTTAATTTATTATTATTTACATAAAATTGAATTACAATACTATGGCAAGGTGCAAGTACTGATTCATCTAATTGTAATGGATTAAAGGTTGTCATCATAATTCTTCTATTTGTAGGATTATTTTTTATAAGATCAATACAATTTGATAATTGATCATAACCAGAACCCTCTTGTTTATATGGTTTATTAAATTTTCTCCATTGATATCCATACATAGGTCCCATTTCTCCTTCTTGATAATCATTTAATCCTAGATTGTCTAAAAATTCTCTGGTTGTATTTGAATTCCAAATTTTTACTCCTTTTTCATCTAGTATTTTAGCATCTGTTTCTCCTCTTAGAAAGAATAAGAGTTCTTCTACAATACCTTTCCAAAACATTTTTTTGGTTGTTAAAAGAGGAAAGCTACTAGAGATATCAAATCTAATTTGTTCTCCAAATAATGATAATGTTTTAGCATTTCTAGTATCTCTTTTATCTCCTGATTTAATTATTCTATCAATTAGTTGTAAATATTTATTTTCTGGATGTTCTATTTTTCTAAAAGTACTGAATATAACTTCAAATTCATCTTTTGTTTTATGATCTTTATAGAATTCTTTATCTGATTGAAAAATTTTCTCAAAATTATCTAAATTAAAATCTAATTTAGCCTCACACTTATAATCATTTTGAATTTTTGTCAAGTACATTAATCCTAAATCAGGGTGTTTAATTGCAATATCATAAATCTGTTTACCTCCAATAACAAAAATATTATGAATTTTTTTAAGAGAATAAGCATGATCTAAAGCATTTTCGAATGAAGATGCTACAATGATAATATCATTTTCTTCTATTTCATCTGAATGATTATTAGTAATGATAATATTTAATCTATCTTCTAAAGGTCTTCTTTCTGCAGGTATAGAAACCCAAGTGTTATATCCCATAATTACAGCATTCATTTGATTGGGATAAGGAGTAAATGATGTTTTTCTTTTGAAAAATTCCATATCTTCTTTGATTCTCCATGGTAATTTATTTTTTTTCCCAATACCATTATTATTATCACAAGCCAAAATTATATCAAACATTGTTTTATATAAAAAGATTTTTATTCTTAAATATTTAATTCTTAAATAATCAATTTTTTGTATATTTAAGGATTAAAATCTTCATTATCTTCATCATATGCTATATCATCTAGATCTAAATGTTTATTTTCAACAATTCTAAGCTCTTTTGTAATATTCTTTAAAGAAGATATAGAATTATAATATTTTTTATAATCTGGATTTCTATTGTAAATGAATTTTACAATATATTTAGCAGATAATCCAATTAAAGATCCAACAGTAGGAATCATACATATTAATGAATAAAATGCATCTGAGTATTCACCTCTTACAAAATATAATAAAAAGTTTACAACATCAGCTGCTATACCATAAATAGGTATTAAACCTATTAAATCTAATAATAGATGTAATTTATCTATTTTTTGAGTCATGGTAATTGCTTGAGGATGATGAATAAATGAACCTACCTCAACATCAGGTAAAACCTCTATTTTATTGGTCATACCATCCTGATCATTCATACTTCCACCTTTTTGTTCTTTTCTTGTATTTTTTAATTCTTTGGCAGCTTGATAAATCATTTTATTATTTAGTTTTAAAAATTTATTTGAATTAACTTCACTTTTTAATTTTCTTATATTATCAGCTGTAAAATTTTGACTTTCTATAAAAGATACCACTTTTTTACTTGTCTTAAAAAATTCAGATAATTCTAATTTGATATCTTCTATCTTGAATCCACCCTTTTGGGAAATTATATTTTTATTTAAACCTAAATCAATTGATAATAATTCTCCTTTTTTTATTGAATTAATAGTTTTAAAAAATACACTATTATTTTTTTTATTTAGTGCTATATTAGGTCTAGATGATTGTTTCGTATTTAATAAAATATCGTAAATATTAAAATCTAATAATATATCATAATTATTTTTATAATCATTTTTTGCAATTAAATATTCTTGCATATATATTTATTTAGATAATTAAAATTTATCAATTTCATCATCAGATTCATCATCAGATTCATCATCAGAAGAAGAATAAGGGTAATCATTTAAATATGCATTTTCTTTCTTTGCCCAATTAAGAAGAGCCTTAGGATAACGATACCTGGCAAAGTAAGGTGGTACTACCATATCTGGATTATAAGGGAATGCCGTATTCCCAATTTTAGGCACTCTGCTTACATTCCATTTGCTCAAATCAGATGTGAATAATTTGGCACCAGAGAACATAAAATTCATACGAGTCACGTTGCCTGTATCCCAATTGCTCAAATCAGATGTGAATAATTTGGCATCTTTGAACATTTTATCCATACCTTCAACATTGCTTACATTCCATTTGCTCAAATCAGATGTGAATAATTCGGCACCAGAGAACATTGTATCCATTTCTTTAACATTGCTTACATTCCATTTGCTCAAATCAGATGTAAATGATTTGGCATCTTCGAACATCCCTCCCATACCACTCACGTTGCCTGTATCCCAATTGCTCAAATCAGATGTGAATAATTCGGCTTTACAGAACATTGCACTCATATCTTTAACATTGCTTACATTCCATTTGCTCAAATCAGCTTTAAAGGATTTGGCCTCATAGAACATTCCATTCATGGTAGTCACGTTGCTCACATCCCATTTGCTCAAATCAGCATTAAAGTTTATTTTATACTCGAACAAATCTGACATTCTGGTGACTTCAGATGTATCCCAATCTTTAATATCACCAAATTCTTCTTTTGCTAGTTCTTCGTTTTTTATCCATTCACGAACTGCTATATAAATATCACCATCAGCTCTTTGAAATTTTTTAAAATATTTTTTTAAAAATATGATACAATATTTATGTTGTACTTTTTGTGTTTCATTTGTTACCTTTGAAATAGGGCAGAATCTACCATATTTATCTATATCTTTTTGAGTTACAGTTACATTTTCATAGGGTATACCTTTGTCTTCTAATACTTTTCCCCAATTAATACCCATACATATTTTAGAATCAGCTATACATGTATTATAAATTTCATCTATAGTCATAAATTCAAACGTACCTGATACTAAATCTT
>Ga0115565_10000799_pt1 | contig 26850 bp, 19 predicted proteins | sample COGITO_mtgs_1105_FD_87199 | JGI IMG/M metagenome (GOLD analysis project Ga0115565, IMG submission 87199) | Pelagic marine microbial communities from North Sea - COGITO_mtgs_110530 | ecosystem: Environmental > Aquatic > Marine > Epipelagic | place: Germany:Helgoland, sampling site Kabeltonne... | reverse complement strand
CCCTAGCTATATTCCGTTTATGAAATATGCTAAGAATAGAGCTCTTAGGAAAGAACTTTCTATGGCTTTTGGTAGTAAAGGTTTTCATGGAGATGCACTAGACAACAAAGAAAATGTGTTGCAAATTGCTAAACTACGGCATGAGCGTGCAAATTTGCTAGGCTACCGTACGCATGCCCATTTTGTGTTAGAGGAGCGGATGGCGAAAACTCCTGAAAATGTGCATTCTTTTTTATCTGAATTACTAGAGAAAGCCAAACCTGCTGCAAATGAAGAATTTAAAACCTTAGAAGCGTTTGCAAAAGAAATAGATGGTATAGACCATTTAGAAAAATGGGATGGGAGTTACTACTCAGAAAAACTGAGGCAACAACTTTTTAAGTTAGATGATGAGCAGCTGAAACCTTATTTTAAACTGGAAAATGTAATTACTGGTGTTTTTAAAATTGCAGAAAAATTATTCGGTTTGCAGTTTGAAGAAGTTACAGATATCCCTACCTACCATAAAGAGGTAAAGACTTTTCAGGTGTATGATGCACATAAAAATCATATAGCTCTTTTCTATGCAGATTTTCACCCAAGGGCTGGTAAAAGAGGTGGCGCATGGATGACTTCGTTTAAGCCACAATATAAAAAAGACAACAAAAATATACGTCCGCATATTTCTAACGTCTGTAATTTTACGCCTTCTACCCCTACCAAACCTTCTTTGCTAACTTTTAATGAGGTAACTATACTTTTTCATGAGTTTGGGCATGGGTTACATGGTATGCTTGCTAATACCACCTACCCTAGCCTATCTGGAACTTCCGTTTATTGGGATTTTGTAGAACTTCCTAGTCAGATTTTAGAAAATTGGTGTTATGAGAAAGAGGCATTAGAACTTTTTGCTACTCACTACGAGACGGGCGAAATAATCCCTATGGAGTTAGTTCAGAAAATAAAGGAATCTGCTACTTTTCAAGAAGGAATGCAAACACTACGACAACTGAGTTTTGGTTTATTAGATATATCATGGCATGGTACAGACCCTACTAATATAAAAGATGTTAAAGCATACGAAAACAAAGCTTTTGGCGATACAAACCTATACCCAGAAACACGAGAAACATGTATGAGCACTGCTTTTGCGCATATTTTTCAAGGGGGATATTCCTCTGGCTATTATAGTTATAAATGGGCTGAGGTATTGGATGCAGATGCTTTTGCTTATTTTAAAGAAGAAGGCATCTTTAATAAAGAAGTTGCTACTAAATTTAAAGATCATATTCTTTCTAAAGGAGGAACTGAAGATCCCATGGTTTTATACAAACGCTTTAGGGGTGCAGCCCCTACAAATTTAGCGCTGTTAAAGAGGGCTGGGCTGGTGTAATATTATGAGTTTAATAATTAGTAGCGCTATAGAGTATTAAATGACTAATTCTTCTCAAATATCCTTAAGGTAAATTTAACTTATGATAAATCAAAAACATCCAGATATCGTTATTAATAGATTTGGAGCGAAAGTGCTTCAAAAATTTACCAGTTCTTATAGAATATTTATAGAGGAAGCAACAAACCTTGACCTTATATTAATTTTTATACTATCTGCTGAACATAAGAACAAGACGAAAATAAAAAATGACTTATTAACTAATGTTTTAGAAGAAAAAGAACCTAATGCAGCATCTAATGCATTTAATATGTATTTAATATCTGAAAAATCTGATGAAATTTTCAAAGCGGAGAATTATGAAGTATTTTTTGGACAAATGGCATACAGTAGAATAGTTGATAACGCCCTTTGTTATCTTAAAGATATCCTGAGCGAGGTTGTAAAGAGAGAGCCTAAAACACTTAAGTCCCTTAAAGAACAGAAAACACACGATTTTATACTATCGTTCAGTACAATTGAGGAACTCATAAAGGCAATATCAGATAAAAAGATTAAGGAACTATTCTATAAAGGCGTTGATGATATTAAAAAGTTCTTCAAGTCTCATCTAAATGTTGACATTTTTGAAAATGAACAGGACGAAAAGGATTTCTCCATGATAGTAAAGCAGCGAAATATAATTGTTCATAATAGGGGTATCATATCACAAGAACTGACCGACGAATTCCCTTTCTATAAGGAAAAAGTTGGAAATAAAATGATATTTGGATATAGAGATATATCCGTAGCAAATAAGATAATCAATAATCTAATTGTTGATTTGGATATTAAATTGAGAGAAAAATACGCACTTCCAATTTATGACGTATAAATAAAGTGTGTTGCAACACACTTTAAAATAAAAGAGGATGTTACCGCATTTTTCTATAAATAAAGTAAAACAACCCTGCAACTAAAACGTAAGGTACAGCCATTAGATACACAATACCATTATTAATACCTTCTGCCATCTGTCCTGAAGATTCGCTCTCCAATACAGCCCTGCACATAGCGCACTGCGCATTGGATACCAACGGAAACAAAAAGGATACAAAGAAGAGGAGGCTTATAAATAGTTTCGTCATTTTACGAGGTGTAATAAGGTGAAATCATTAGATATACTACCACACCAGTAGTGGCCACATATAACCAAATTGGAAAAGTATATTTTGCAATGGCCTTGTGCGCCTTAAAATCTTTTAAATATGCCTTTGCATAGGTTCTAAGCACTAACGGAATAAGGGCTATTGATAATATAATATGTGATACTAAAATAGTATAGTACACATATTTTACTGCGCCCACCCCGCCAAATTTGGTAGCATCTGAGGTCATATGGTAAGCAATATACATTACTAAAAAAACTACCGATAATGCAACGCAAGTACTCATTATATTTTGATGCACCTTCTGTTGCCCGTTTTTTATAGTAATAACTGCCACTACTAAAAGTACTGCAGTAACCCCATTAATGGTTGCGTAAATAGGAGGCAAAAAAGTAAGCGGTGCTACATTTGGTAGTTTTACACCAAATAAAAAAGCTACTACTACCGGTATAACGATGGATACTGCAGTAATAATTTTATTGAATTTCCTCTCTTTACCTGCGATACTTTGCATATTATTCTTGTAATAATTTGGCAATATCCTCTTCCAGTATGGATATTTCTTCCGTCTCTCCTTGGCTATTCTTACCCAGCTCTTTAGAAATTGCACCTCTGTAGTATACAATTGGGTTGCCATATTCATCTGTTCTAGATCTTAAATACCCTTTTTTATCTACTAAAGCAAAAAGACCAGAATGCTCAAAACCTCCAGGAGCATCTAAAACTTCTGCTGCAAAAATATTAAATCCACTATTGGCTAGTTTCAGAATTTCTTCTTTATCACCAGTCATAAGATTCCAGTCTGGATTTGTAATGCCATATTGTTTGGCGTATGCCTTTAATACAGCTGGGGTATCAAAATGCGGTGTAATGCTGAAAGAAGCTACACCAAATGCCTCATTTGCATTAAAGGTCTCTTGCAATCCTACTAAATTTTTAGTCATCTCAGGACAAATACTAGGGCATGATGTGAAGAAAAACTCTACCACGTATACCTTTCCAAGGTAATCAGTATTTGAAATATATACGCTATCCTGATTTATAAAATTAAAAAAAGGCACTTTCCGGTTTTGTCCATTTCTAGTAATAAAACCGACCTTGGATTCTTGCCTAATTTCGTCTAGTGCCACATTCATTCTATCATTTTTAACAATAGTGCCAGATTTTATTCTGTCCACAATGCTAGGGACGGTAAGTATCCCAAAAATTAGAATAATAAGAGAAATCCAAACGTAAGTATATTTCTTATTCATTACTTAGATCGTTTTACGTTGTTCTCCTTTAACGCTAATCTATATTCTGCTAGAATAATTTTTACATCATCTACCATTTTATTATTTAAGTCTGCTACCGAATTTGTATTAAAGCCATACTTAGTACCTACATCTTTATCCTCTGTTCTTCCTCTTAGATTTCTGTCTTTATCTATTATAAATACATAGGGGCTAGCTAGATCTTTCCCTAATTTAGTATCTGTTTTAAGTGTGTTAAAAAGCGACTGTATTGCAACTGGTGACAGGTAGATAAATTTCCATTTTCCAATATCAGCCAAATTTGCTAACTCACTTTTTAAAAGAGCAACAGCTTCACTATTTCCTTCAGGAACTACCATTACAAATTGAAAATCTTTGAACTCGTGAAACCTCTTATATATTTTTTGATTTAAGTTAAAAGCATTTCCTTTCTTATTTGCAATATCATCACCTAAAAAACCTAGGATTGTAATATTATCTGTAAAGGCGACATCTTCTTCTAAAAGAAGACTTTCATCAATTTGTTCAGTAAGAATAGGCAACTTTCCAAAAGTATTCACTCCTGATGCAAAAAAGAGATACACCACGATAGGAAGCACAAACATCACCGTAAGAACTAAAGTCTTTTTCATATCAAATCTTTACTTACAAATACCTACTACTACTAATAAAATACCGTTGAAATCCCTGCCTAAAATTAAAATACAAAAATAAAAAAGACGGTATTTAAACCGTCTTTTTTATCTGTTAATAATATCTTAGAAATTCCAACTTATAAAACCATCTTTATAAACGTTGTAGATATAATCTGCTTCCATCAATAATATAAATACCAAATAAATAACTAAAAAAATTGGCGTCCAAACTATTACTCTTCTCAAAGCGCTCTTCTCGTCTCTTAGGTGCATGAAATCCCATGCAATGTAATAGGCTTTTACTAGAGTTAGAATGATAAAAATCCAATTAAGGAGTTTCATTCCTGCAACATCTGTATCAATTAATACTGGTGGTTTGATAATACCTAATACAACCTCTACTGCTGTAATTAAACTTAAGAAGGCTAATACACCCCAGATCTTCTGAGTGTTGTTTTTAAACTTCACTAGACCTCTAAAAATTTCTAATTTATGTTCGTGTGCCATTATATGCGCTAATTTTAAATCTTAAACTTGACCCTGTTAAACCAAATAGAAAAAAGTAAAAACAAATACCCAAACCAAATCTACAAAGTGCCAGTACAAACCTACTTTTTCTACCATTTCATAATGCCCTCTGCGTTCATAAGTACCCACCACCACATTCAGGAAGATAATTAGGTTGATAACAACCCCAGAGAATACGTGAAAACCGTGAAATCCTGTAATAAAGAAAAAGAAATCTCCAAACAATCTGCTACCGTACTCATTATGAATAAGATTTGCACCTATGACTACCTCTGTAGCATTTTTTAATTTTTCTATAGAAGCCGCCCTTGTTAAAAGTGTTTTTTCACCTTCTTCATTCAGGGTTTCCGTTCTTACGAGTAAGTTGGTATCTTCTTTAAAACCGGCTATAACTTCATTAACCGTATACGCTGGTAACTCCTCACCCGCATAATACCAAACCCCATTTCTCTTTTCGTGTTCTTCACGTTCTGATGCAATGGTTGTTGCAAAATCACTTATTGCTGCTCTTTCACCTGTATCCGCTTTTACAAATTGTAAAATTCTACCTCCTTTTGTTTCTACTGCACCATATTCCCCTTGTATAAAGGTGGCCCATTCCCAAGCCTGAGAACCAACAAACATAGCGCCACCAATAATGGTTGCGAACATATACCAGATAACAGCATCTTTTTTCAACTTGTGTCCTGCGTCTACAGCTAATACCATAGTTACAGAGGACATAATTAAAACAAAAGTCATAAAGGCTACGTAAATCATTGGATAATTCCCATGAAAAAACGGAACGTGTGTAAACACCTCATCTGCAATAGGCCAAGTTTCTATAAACTTAAATCTTGTAAAACCGTAAGCTGCTAGAAAACCAGAAAATGTTAATGCATCTGAAACGATGAAAAACCACATCATCATTTTACCGTAGCTAGCACCTAAAGGCATATTTCCACCGCCCCACACATTGTCTTCTGCGTCTGTTGTTATTGTAGAATCCATATACTAAATTGAAGTTTGATAAAACTTTAGCAAATTTACATTATTCCTAAGCTATTTAAAAACTGAATGCCTATTCAAAACTAGATTTCTTATAAAATATTATTGCACGAAGGTCATAAATATGATTAAGTACACCCAAAGCAAATCTAAAAAATGCCAGAATGTGGCCCCTAAAGAAACTCCTAAATACTCATTAGAAGAATAGGCCCCGTTTGTTTGATTATATAATACTACAAGTAAAGAGATTAGACCTGCTACAACATGCACAATATGCACCATAGCAATCAGAAAAACATAGGAGAGTTTTATACTACTGGTAGGCCCGGTAAAATAATATCCATCCGCAACCATTTGAGAGAAACCACTAAATTGAAGAAATATAAAAATCAAACCTAAAGCGAGCGTTACCCATAAAAAAAGTGACCCTTGTTTTTGATTGTTATTCTTTATAGCATTCTTAGCTAAAATATAGGTTACGCTACTAATAATAATGAGCGCGGTACTAATATAAAAGGCCAAAGGCAAATTTACTTCACTATTCCAATCTTCTCTAGAGCTACTTACAATATAAGCACTCGTCCAGCCTGCAAAGCCCATAAGTAAACTTACAATACCAAACCAGAGCATCATTTTTTTTGCTCTTCCGTTTTTTTCTCTATCTGTACCCTGTGTTAAGTCCATATATACCCAAAATATTTATCAATTACATATATTATTTGCATAAGCGTAATGTAGCTTACGCTCGCCAGCATTAACTTCTTTGCAGCAACGTTATCTCGATTAGAATATAATTTTAAAGCGTAATAGAGCATTCCTACACCCATTAGAAAAATTAAAAGCGCAGCTAGCACGGTAAGACTTAATCTACCAGTAATTCCGAAGACTGGTATAATAGAAATTATAATCATCCAGAACGTATACATGATAATTTGCAAAGCAGTTCCTGTATCCTTTTTACCCGTTGGTAACATTTTGAATCCACCACGCCTATAGTCATCGTCTAGCATCCAACCTAAGGCCCAAAAATGCGGAAATTGCCAAAAGAACTGAATCATGAATAAAGTACCCGGCTCTATACCAAAAGTATCCGTTGCTGCTACCCAACCCAACATAAATGGAATTGCCCCTGGTAAAGCCCCCACAAAGACAGCTAAAGGTGTAATTGTTTTTAATGGAGTGTATACGCTAGTATATAAAAAAATAGAAATAGCTCCGAAAAGTGCTGTTTTACCATTGACGATATACAAACTTATAATTCCTAAAATAGTAAGCAGGATTGCTATAGTCATAGCGTTTTTTACAGACATTCTACCCGCTGGGACTGGTCTGTTCCGTGTTCTATTCATTAGAACATCTAAATCTTTCTCTATTACTTGATTGTAAGCATTACTAGCACCCACCATGCAATACCCACCAAAAGACAATAAAGCAATTGCGCTAAAATTAAGCTCCGTAGCTCCTAGAAAATAGCCAGCAATAGATGAAAATACAACACTAACAGCCAGTCTTGCTTTTGTTATTTCCTTAAAATCGGCAAAAATCATAGTGAAATTTGATGGTTTTGCCGAGCCGATAGCAGTTTTCATTTTTTTATAAAACAGAGTACAAAGATAGACCCCACCGCATATCTCTGCAACCTATAGCTGTTATTTCTGCAGATTCTAACATGCGATTAACATATTACAATTTGCCACATGCGCAGGTAACAATTAGACACAAAAAAAATCCCCTGAAAATATTAGGGGATTTTTTATATATAAATTGTTGACTATTGTAGTCTAAATGTAATAGGAATACTAAATGGCACACGTACTGCTCTCCCTCTTTGCTTACCTGGCGTCATGTTTGGAAGCTTATCTATAATTCTAGCTGCCTCTTTTTCTAGGTTTTTATCTGGACCTCTCATCCTCACACCACCAATACTGCCGTCTTTTTGGATTACAAACATCACATTGACACGCCCTTGAACACCCATTTCTTGTGCTATTTCTGGATATCTAAAATTCTTACTTATATGCTTCTGCATCATTCTATTAAAACATGCACGCTTATCACTTTCACCTTCACATCCTGGAAAAACAGGTACATCTTCAATAACTGAAAAGGGAACATCTAAATCTTCATCCATTTCGTCTACAACCACATCCTCTACTTCTATGATCTCTTCGTCTTGGCTAGTTTCTGTAGATTCAATAACTGTTTCTTCTACCTCTTCTTCATCCTCAACAACTTCAATAATTTCCGGAGCTTGCGGTGGTGGTGGTGGTGGTGGTGTTTTTATCTGCTCTGTCATTGGCACCTCTTCGTCCAACAAATCATCAACATTCATAGCTACATCATACTGACTGACCTCATCATACGTTTTCCACTCAAAAGCAAGGTAAGTAAACAGCATTACCACAAACAAACCAATAACAAAGTACATACCACTGTTCGTTGTTAAATCTGCTTTTGGATTCTTCTTAGGTTCCATATTATTCAATTTAGTGGTTGCTAATTTAGCTAATAAATTTATAAAACTGCAATTAATACTTTTATTTTAATCCCATTCTAGTAGACTTTGAGCATCCTATAACGATAATTCCAAAAAACGCTCCAGAAGTATTTGCCACTACATCTAATAAATCCGCCTGCCTTGTAGCTGTTAATGTTGTTTGAAATGTTTCTATAATTATGCCATACACGACTGCTGCCAAAAATACCTTAACCAATTCTGACTTTTTCAAGAAGCGAATTTTTAGTAGCTCCCTACATGCAAGGCTTCCAGTAACTACAAAAGCAAAGTAAAAACAGAAATGCACGTATTTATCTAAATGCGGTATTTGAATCTTATTCGGATCTATACCCACATCTAGCGGTGCTAAACTTAAGACTGTAATTAGTACTACACATGCAATGAAGGTAATTCTGAAGAAATAGACCTTAAGCACTTACTAAGTTCTTATACTCAACATCACTCAACAAGCCTCCTAATTCTTCTTTATCTTTTATTTTAATTTTTACCATCCACCCACTATTATAAGGATCTGTATTCACATTTTCTGGAGCATCTTCTAGACCCTCATTGAAGGCTATGATCTTTCCTGTTAGCGGAGCAAATAGATCTGAAACTGTTTTTACGGCTTCTACAGTTCCAAAAACGGCGTCTTTCTCTAATACTTCATCTAATGTATCTATTTCTACATAAACGATATCCCCTAATTCGCTTTGTGCAAAATCTGTAATTCCTACGATTGCGATATCGCCTTCTACTCTAATCCACTCGTGGTCTTTCGTGTACTTCAATTCTGATGGTATATTCATTATAGTGTGTTATAAAACAAATATAATAGATTCAAAACCTAGTTAAAAACTTATAGACTAGGATGTATCAAAATTTATACTTCTCCTTAAACCGTTTAAATAACTGTACTTTTAATTTCCAAAGTTATACCGTATGGTAAAACCCGCATTTATGGTGGTTTGAGGAAATGCCGTTGATACCGCAAACTGAGAAAAAGAATGATCATAAAAGAACAATGCATTCAGTTGTTTACTTAAAGCATAGTCTGCCGTAAACTTCATAGATAATAAATTTTGACCCGATGTTATCTGGTTATTATCAATATCTAAGTTTCTTATAATGGTGAGATTATCTCGCAAGGTGACATCCGCTTTTAGGCTTAGATCTCCTTTTAAACGGGTTTTATTACCTCCAATATTAGTTACTATTTTAACGTCTTTTATACGATATCCTAGGCCAACCGTAAATTCCTTACCGTTAATCTCTGTCATTAAATTATTATCAAAACTTAAGGACAATGTTCTATCTGTCCGTACCTCAGCTAGCACACTTATAGAGTTTTTCATCTCAAAATCTAATCGCATTAGTGGATTAAACTGGTCTGTAAGAACTACATTATTTATAATGTTATCTGGCAGTACATCTTCTGTTTCTATATCAAAAGCTCCGTTTTCCTTTTCTAAATTTGTTTGAAAAGAATTGATACTATAAGATGCTCTATACCCATGACTCACAGAAAACCGTTTAAACTTTTTCTTAAACCATTTACGCTTCATAAGGCCCGTGTACTTAATATTCCAATTAGGAATGGGAATATCTCTAAAAGCGTCTAAATTCACACCCTCCTCATCTTGCCCAGTATATGCTGCAAAAAATGCAGGTAATAGCACATCTTGCTGCGTTTTACCATAGCGTTGAGGAAAACCATCATCATCTAGAGTTCCAACAGTTTCGCCTCTATCTTGTACAAGCCGATTTGCTATCGTAATTCTATTATCCTTAAATTTTTGGAAGCTTTCAGAATCAAACTCATTACTTTTTCTGAAAGCAGTACCAATCATCATTGTAGAAGTGCTAAAACTTCCAAAATTATTACCTAATTGCAACTGGTAGGGAATGTCTGCCGCTAAGTCTATACTAAAGTTTTCCTGATAACTTTCTGAAAACTGCCTGTCTGCAAATAAATCTATAGTAAGATCTCTTGTTAGTTGTGCTGTTGCGGTAACGTTAAGTTGGGTATTTGTTCTTTTTGTAAACTGCTCATTAAACTCATCAAAGGAGGTTAACCAACCTTTTCTAGCTGCCTCAAACCTGATATCTGCTTGACTCCCAAAAACAAAACCGAGCGTAGGTCTTGTAGTTCCAATGAAACCAACAGACTGTGTATAGCCTGGCAACACGGTTCCGCTACTTTCGTTATAATTAATATTTAGTCGTTTTACGATGGTAACAATATCTACAAACGTGTTATAGAGTCCGCTGGTTTTCTTTTCTAAAATCTCTTTCTTTTCACCGTCTTTATTCTTCTTGGTGGCTGATATAGATTTTGATGTCCTTTTCTGTTTCTTTAAACCAATAGCATCATAGAATTTTTGCATTGTTAAAGATGCTGTTAGATTGTGCGTATTTGCATTTTGAATAGTGTTTATCTGAGCATTCGGGTCTGCTAAAGAAATCCTAGCTACTTCTGCAAGGGCATCACCACCCCGTTGCCAATCAAAATCTCCCGTATAACTATACTGGGCACTTATAAAATCTAGGACAGGTATTTTTGAAAACGGAATTTCATAATTCAACTGCATTTGTTGCGCATGTCTGTTAGCCTCCCCAACATCAAAAAAGCCATCCCAAAGTCCTAAAGTCTTATCAATATTTGAATTTGTATCCCCAGGAGTCTCAAAATAGTTACGGATAATATGATTGTTAGAAGCTGTGAAATTTAAACGTAAAGACTTAGTGATGTTATAGTTGACTGCATACTGCCAATTAAACAAATAGTTCCGCTGCTGTAATTCTGGTAATTGTAAGCGATCTTCCCCTTCTTCAAAAACGTCTCTAAAGCGCTGCGCATTAAATTGTCTATTTATATTAGAGTTTAAAGAAACGCTAGTGGGCAATAGGTTTAGGTTTAGATCTTTTAGCCATGCCCAGTACCTGCCTGTTAAAAGAGAATCTTTTTTAGCGAAGGGCGCTACTACCACTGGATTAAAACTGTGCGTATACACAAAACCTGTATTAATAGTTTGATCTCTTAATTCCGCAATTTCAAAATCGCGATGATTTGCTTCGTTATAAGAATAGTTGAAAGTAAAGTTTTCAATATCATAGAAATTAGCATCTGCTTTTTCACCCCTATCTTTACGTACACCTATTAAGTTAATGCTTGTGCGTTTTGTATAATCTTCTGCTTGTTCTCTAATATCATCTGCTGCTTGCCGTGTTGGTGCGGTATCAATAAGATCGTCTAATTTTAAATCATCATACACAGGATCAAATTCTGGCGTAATAAGTTGTTCAGAAATACCGTAATTAAAAGGTAACTGTATGCCCCACTTTTTTGGCAGAAGTTGCCCCACATTTACGTTGGTTACAATATCATATGAAATAGCGTCTTCTCTAGAACGCTCATTAGGCATTTGATCTATAGTGCCAAAACCAGAGCTGCTGGTACTACCTGTAGCAGTTACATTGGCAAAATCTGCAATATTGGCATCTACTGCCGCTACTGCCGCCCAGCCACCATTATTATCTAAGCCGGCCAAACGCAGCTCATTAAACCACACTTCTCCTCTAGCGGGTAAAATATCTTGATTCTTAACCCCTACCATAATACTTCTAATACTTCCTAAAGAAGGATTCCCTTTTATTCCTATACGAATTCTTCCTGGAGTTCTAATATCAAATTCTCCTACGGGAATAACCTCATCATCTATAACTTCAAAATACTGGGTTTGGGTTAAGTCTGCTCCTTGGATCCATAATGATTTTACCTTATTAAGCGCACTAAGCTCAATTTCCATTTGGTTATTTTCTGGCCAAATTTCAGTATCTGCACTAGCTCCAAAAGGGGTAAACTGTAAGGGTAGCTCTACTTGATAAAAGTTTTGTGAAAAATCTGTACCAAACCTCAAGAAACCAACTAGAGGTGTAGAGCTATCTGCATAATCGCTATCTATAATTTTCTCTGCATGCAGAAACATCTTTAATTTTTTATACTGACGGATATCAATATTCAAATTTTTAAAAACGCCTCTTGCATCTTGCGCTTCTAAATCTTCTACAACAAGCGATAGTGACTGCTCATTTTGCCGTATGATCGTGTTATTATTATTTAGCTGCTCTCTTGCAACTCCTGGAGGCAATACATAGGGGATTGGAATTCTGCTATTATTCTCTTCTATATTCACGGTATTTACATCTAGCGTAGTACCGTCATCTGAAGGGTCATTATCTATAGCTACTTCTTGCAATGTTTTTGTGTACGTACGCCAATCGCCTCTCACTAAATCCAACGTAGCAAATCTAAGAACGGTGGGGTCATTAAAACCGGTCATATACATACGCATAAAACTAATAGACCTAAAATCTGTAATACCACCCACGGCGTTCGTAAAATCACTTAAAGGAACTTTATATTGAATCCAACGATAAGCGACCTCGCTACCGTCTGGAACCAAATTTCCTCTAGCAGTACCTTGTCTTATATCCGTAACATATTTGTCATTAATGGTAGTATTCGGTTTTATCGCTATACGATACTCGTAATAGCTATTGACCGTATTCATTGTTAAATCACGATCTATATCTTCTACATCTGGCAATGTAGTAGACCCTCGATTTGTATTGGTAACCTCTACAGGAGAGTTACCATCTGGATTATTAAAATCTAAATACCGCTCTAAGATACCCCCTTCTCTATTCAAGTAATATTGGTAGTTATCCAATGCAGGATCCTCAGGGAAATTTAAAGCATTGTTATCAAAAATATCTGCTTCTACCAATTGGTTGGGATCATTGGATTGCTCTGTAAGACCGTCTAAACCTAAATCTTGCAACGCCCTATTCTGCTCACTAGCATCAAAGGCATATACTAGCGATTGCGTGGCAGGTACTTCTCCCCAAGAAGTTGGAGAAACAAAATCGTTACTAGCTACTCCTGGCAGACCATTTTCATACTGCTTCATACCATCGCGCAATACATCTTCCGATATGTTTCCTAAGTTTAATACCAATTCCCCAGCTGTGGTAGCTTCGCCATCTACATAAGGGTCTAGAACCCAAAACTGAACAAACTCTACATTAGATTGTTCAAAATTAGTGCTGCTTAAGGCCCGCATTATGCCACCCCATTTATTGTTAGGTGCTGCTGTATTAAAATTTGGATTATTGTTATAAGGTCCCTTGGCATTTGGGTAATACGCCATATCTAAAGTACCCTGCACGGTAGTTTGCCCTTGCGCAATATCTGTTTGCGGAAATACTTCGTCTATACCAATTCTTCTAGTTTGGTTTGTAGAAACATCACTATCTCTTATTTCTGTAGGTCTTTGGTTGGTATAAAAAATAGGATCTATAGTATACCATGCTACTTTTGCTCTGCCAAAACCATTAATTAAGTTATCTGTATCTTCTGGAGAACTCCCTGCCAAACGCTCTCCTGGAGGGAACTCTAAAGGCGTACTTGCAAGACTCCAACCCAACGAAGATCTAATATCTATTAACGCTTGCGCTCCTTCAAAATCATCTAAATACGTAGTGGTTTCCCCTTGAAAATCAGCATTTTTTGGTGAATTAGGTTTTAACCATGCAATTTCTGCTCTTACAGAAACATTAGAAGCAACGTCTGTATCTATATTGGGCAACTTATTAACCATTCTAGTAAGCCAAGGAACTTCTGTAGAAAAGTTTCCATTAAGACCGAAAATGGTATTATTAACTGGCTCTACTCCGTAATTTGACTTCTGTGTTAGCGGTCTTTCATTTAAATTTAAAAGGGTACCACCTAGAACAAAATTCTCGTTAATCTTGTGCTCTACATTTACACCTGTAAAACGTCTTGTCTGTTGCCCGAATACCGCATTATTCTCTACTGAAATATTGATAGGTGTGTTTGATGCCTCTAAACTAGGATCTAAAATCTGAACCGCTCCTGCTTGGTAATTTACAGTATAATCTATACCCTCTTGCAGTTGCCTGCCGCCTGCTGTAACACGTACAGATCCTCGTGGCACATTGAAAGCTCCTATAGGGATTCCTCCACTTCCCTCTGCTTTATATCGACCTTTTAAAATAAATTTATTTTTTTCTGGGTCTTGTAAGGCTGCTGCTTTGGTTAACGTATATAAATCTCTAAATACATACTGTTGTTGGTTTACATTATAACCAGAAGGATTATCATATTGTCCTCCATTTCCATTCTCTAATGTTTCAAATAAGAATTCTCCAAAGGGTTCTACTTTTGTAAAAATTATTTTTCCGCCTTGCGTATCTACTGTTATGCCAGGGTAAAAGTCAAAAAAACCATCTCCACCTGGTTGTAAATCGTTATAAACGTTTAGCCTATCTAAGTTAAAAACATCTAGTAAAATTCTTTCCTCCAACCCTTCTGGCCAACCTGTTCCTGGCCCCTCGGCAATAGGAGACATGTAATTTCTTGGTGTAGGATCTGAATATAAAATATTTAATTTAAAATCTTCATCACTTAACCTAAAAGCTCCTGTTGCGTAGATATTTTTCATCATTAAGTCCCAAATAGGATCGCTGATGTTGGTAATATTGCTTTTTAGTAATTTTAGAACAAGCGTATTATTTTCTATAACAGGATTGGCTCCTGTAGAAACGGTCGTAGCATCTAAACCACCATTAGCAAACTCACCTACCTGAAATACTTCTCCCCGAAAAGTGTATTGAAAGGCAACTGCCAGTACTTCATCATTACTAAGCCGTTGGTTTAAAGACAAATAACCTAATTGTGAATTAAATTCATAATCTCGTGACTGTTCTAATTTTCTAGCATTTTCTAAAATAGCATAATCAAAACCTTGGTTAGGTGTGTACCCCCCAGTAAAACTAGTAGGGCTAAATGCATTTTCTACAGTAGCTATATCTCTAACAGCATTTGTCAATGCACCTCCGCTACCAATTAGCGTAGGATCATAACCATTAGCATTATTTCTAGGCCGAGTGTCTGCGGCGTTGTTGAAAAATCCTTCAGCATTCCCATTATTAGCACCAACCCGTGTATTATTCTCTAGCGCTTCACCTAAATCTTGCAGGGCAACAACATTTCTAACGTTTAAGGTTTGCTGACTTCTATTGGTTACCCAAACTTCCAATCTTGTAATTTGAACTTGACTTCTAATATAAGGGTACGTTGCTAAAGCCTGATCGTAATTATCCCTAAAATAATGAGATAGAAAAAAGTGTTTATCTTCATCATAATCTAATGCGGTAATATCAAACTCATTTACGGTACCACCACCTTGGGCTACAACTGTGTTGTTTTGTGAACGTTGTTCAGAAAACACTGCGGTAACTGTTGTTTTTCCAAACTGTAGCTGCGTTTTCACACCAAATAAACTCTGTGCACCTTGTATGAGTGAACTATTCAGCGGCATATTTACATTACCAACTTCAATTTTTTGAAGAATATCATCTTCTGTTGGTGTGTAATCTAATTTTACAATATTTTGAAAATCAAAAGTAGCCTCAGTATCGTAGTTGGCATTTACTTGAAGACGTTCTCCAATTTTACCTAGCATACTTAAACTTATACGCTGGTCAAAATCAAAAGACAGGTTTGTTCTATTTCTTGGAGATAAAGAAGGATTATCATTCTTTTGCCATATAACACCCAAATCCATAGCCACAGATCCTTGCGGAATAACTTCTATAGTATTCCCACCAAAAATAGATTGAAAGAAATCGTTATTAACGTAGAAGTTGGGAAGTAGATTTTTTCTTGCGGCTTCGCTTCCTTCTTTTTTACCAGAGTAAGCGTCAGACTTTTCTTTAAAGTAAGATTTAATTCCCTGCTTTTCAATTAAATCAAAATATTGGTCTGGAGTAAGGATTATAGGGTATCCAATATTGAAATCTCCTAAAGTTTCATTATAAATATACCTATCCAAGTCAGGATCGTAGGTGTATTGGGAGACAATACTTTTTGGGTTTTCTAGCACTAGGCGCCCTAAATCAAAACCAGTTTTCACAGAGTCTTGTTCTTGGCTATCTGCATTCTGGGCTTTTAGAAAACCAATAGATGCAATGCCTAGTATAAATAGAAATGAATTCTTAATATTGATTCTAAGAAAATAAAGTGCTCCGTGTTTCAAACTTCTTACAAATTTTTGAGCGCGTGCTTTATAATATTCTCTACGCTTAGGGAGGAATCTTGAGAAATAACTTTATCTACTATTTTTTCTGCTTGTCTTCTAACAAACCCAAGAACCTCTAATGCACTTAACGCTTCATCTTTATTTGTATTGCTTGACGTTGGGGAAAGTTCATCCATGTCATACACCTTTAGAACCTTATCTCGTAAATCTAAAATAACGCGCTGTGCTGTTTTCACCCCAATACCTTTTATCGATTGTATTACCGCAGCGTCCCCGTTAGCAATTGCATCACGTATTTGTACTGGCGACAAGGAAGAAAGCATAGTGCGCGCAGTGCTTGCCCCAATACCAGAAACAGATAATAATAATCTAAAAATTTCCCGTTCAGATTTTTCTGCAAAACCAAATAGGGTGTGTGCATCTTCCTTAATTTGAAGATGTGTGTAAAGATATACTAACTCTACGTCTTGTACTTTAGAAAAGGTGTGTAGTGATATATTCACAAAATAGCCCACGCCACCACATTCTATAATAACATATGTGGGGTTTTTTTCTACTAGTTTACCTTTAAGGTGATGCATCATAACAACGTTGTTCTCTTAAGAATGATTTAACTAAACTTCTAAGTTTATAGATTGGAAGTTTTTGCTTTTTTTCTTTTTTCCCGTTCTTGAACATCAATTACAGCAACTGCCGCCATATTTACAATCTCATCTACGCTAGCTCCTAATTGCATAATATGCACTGCCTTACGAAGCCCTACCATTATTGGTCCAATAGAATCTGATTTGTTGAGCTCCTTTAATAATTTATAGGTAATATTCGCAGATTCTAAATTGGGAAAAATAAGCGTATTTACTTTCCTACCCGCTAATTTAGAAAACGGAAATTTACTTTCATGTAGCTCTCTATTTAAGGCAAAATCCATTTGAATTTCACCATCTACTACTAAATCAGGATTGCTTTCATGTAATAATCTTGCCGCTTCACGCACTTTTTTTGCACTTGGGTGAGATGAAGAACCAAAATTGGCGTAGCTCAATAATGCTAGCACAGGATCAAAACCGAAGGTTTTTGCAACATTTGCAGTCATCTTTGCTATTTCTGCAATTTCTTCTGCATTAGGATCAATATTAATAGATGTATCAGCTAAAAATAACGGTCCTCTGTCAGTAATCATAATGTTAACGGTAGATACCTTTTTTACATTTGCCGCTCTGCCTACAACCTCTAAAATTGGTTTTACCACTGTAGGATAAGCTCTTGAGTAACCAGAGATCATACCGTCTGCATCACCTTCCATCACCATCATTGCACCAAAATAATTGCGCTCTTTCATCTTTATTTTCGCACTATATAAAGTAGTACCACTGCGTTTTCTACTCTCCCAATATTTGGTGGCGTATCTTAAATGTGTTTCTTCATACTCCTCTAATTGCGGATCTATTATAGAAATATCCGCATCAAATTCTAGTTCTTTTTTAAGTTCAAGAATAATATCCTTTCTCCCCAACAAGATTGGGTGTGCTATACCTTCTTCAAATACTATTTGTGCCGCTTTTAAAACATCTAACTGGTCTGCCTCTGCAAATACAATGCGTTTTATATTAGACTTCGCTCTACTATGCAATAGTCTTACAACTTTATTATCGTTGCCAGAACGTTGTAATAATTCTTCCTCATACTTATCCCAATCTTCGATAGGAAATTTGGCAACGCCACTTTCCATAGCTGCTTTTGCAACTGCTGGCGGTATTTTAGCAATTAAGCGTTGATCAAAAGGTTTTGGAATAATATAGTCCCTACCGAAAGTAAGACGTGTTTCTCCATAAGCAATATTTACTTGCTCTGGCACGGGCTCCTTAGTTAACTCTGCTAAAGCTTGCACAGCTGCCATTTTCATTTCCTCATTAATTGAAGTTGCCCTAACATCTAAAGCACCTCTAAATATAAATGGAAACCCAAGAACATTATTTACTTGGTTAGGATGGTCAGACCTTCCTGTGGCCATTATAATATCTTTCCGAGTAGCAACGGCAATATCGTATTTAATTTCTGGATCTGGATTTGCCATGGCAAAAACTATAGGATCTTTAGCCATACTTAATAACATCTCTGGTGTTACTATGTTTGCTACAGAGAGTCCCACAAAAACATCTGCATCTACTAAGGCTTCGCTTAGGGTATCTATTTTTCTATCTGAGGCAAATTCAAGTTTTTCTTTGGTTAAGCTATCTCTATCACTTCTTATAACGCCCTTGCTATCTAACATTACAATGTTCTTAGGGCTTGCCCCAAAAGCTTTATATAATCTTGTACAAGAAACGGCAGCAGCTCCCGCACCACTTATTACAATACGCACATCCTGCATTCTCTTTTCTGTAAGCTCTAGCGCATTTAGCAAGGCAGCAGCGGATATAATAGCCGTACCATGCTGATCGTCATGCATTACTGGAATATCTAATTCCTCTTTTAAGCGTCTTTCTATCTCAAATGCTTCTGGTGCCTTTATGTCTTCTAAGTTGATCCCACCAAAAGTTGGCGCTATCATTTTCACAGTCTCTACGAATTTATCTACATCTTCTGTATCCAATTCAATATCAATACCATCTATATCTGCAAATATCTTAAACAGCAAGCATTTTCCTTCCATTACAGGTTTAGATGCCTCTGGACCTATATTTCCTAATCCCAGAACAGCGGTACCATTAGATATTACTGCTACTATATTCCCTTTTGCGGTATACTTATATACATTGTCAATATCCTTTGCTATTTCTAAGCAAGGTTCTGCAACCCCGGGAGAATAAGCTAGTGCTAAATCCCTTTGTGTAGAATATGGTTTTGTAGGTACAATTTTTATTTTTCCAGGTTGGGGCTTTGCGTGATAAATTAGTGCTTCCCTTCTCTGTTTTTGCTTGCTCATAGGTACGTATTTAAAAAAATCAAATTTAGGCGTAATCTTTGGAAATGTAAGAAATCTTAGTCGCTTTAAATTATATAGTAAGGCGTAATTTCTGGTAATTAATCCTCTTGTGGAACTTTTAATCTTAAAGCAAGCGCAGCTGATAGAATAAAAAAGACGGCCGCAAAGAGAATTGCATTAATAGCACTACCACCTAGTAAATATTTATAAATAGGTCCGAAAGTGACTGTCTCAATTCCCATAGGAATTACAATCATCATATTCAAGATTCCCATATATACACCTCTTCTATCTTGTGGTACTACTTTAGAAACCATAGTATAGGGAATTCCCATCATGGCAGCCCACCCAACTCCAAAAAGCACCATGGGTAATAGAACTAAAGTTGCATCATTAATAAAAGGCACTAAAAACAAAGCTAAGGCGGTACTTACTAAACTTATAGCGTATACTTTTCTGCCGCCAAATCTTAATGTTAAAGGCACGAGCCCCAAAGCAACAACCATGGTTACAATATTGTAGGTTAAACTCATTTGTGCAGATTGCGATGCTGCCTCTGAAGTAGAATAGCCTAACGTTAGCTTAAATAGTGGTGTTATATACTGCCAGTAAACAAATAAGGCATACCATTGAAAAAGATAAACAGCACCCAGCTTCCACATAAAGGGTGACATGTCTCTTATTGCCCTACCAATTTCGTTAAGCGGTTTTGCAATTCTAACTGCCGCTGGTTGACTTTTATCGTAATTAATTTCTGCAAGCTCTTCTGCGGATGGTGGTATTTCTGGGGTTTTGAGTACAGACCATAAAATAGTGGCTATAGAAAGAATACCACCAATGTAAAAGGAGTAGTAAAGCCATTGGGGAATCTCACCTGCAATTTCTACAGCGTCATCCCCTAATAAATATTGAAATAGTACAATAGAGCCATTCGCTAAAAGAATACCTGCTCCTACAAATAAACTCTGCATTTGAAAACCCAAACTCAATTGCTTGTCTGGTAACTTATCGCCCACAAAAGCGCGGTATGGCTCCATAGCCATATTATTGCCTACGTCTAAAATCCATAATAAGCCTACTGCAAACCATAGTACTGGGCTTGTAGGAAAGGCAAACAAACATAGACTTCCTATAACGGCTCCAATTAAAAAGTAGGGCTTTCTTCTTCCCCATTTGGGCGACCATGTTTTGTCTGACATGGCTCCAATTATTGGTTGTATAACTAGCCCTGTTACTGGCCCCGCAATATTTAATATTGGTAGCATTTCTTCTGGTGCCCCTAAGTATAAGAAAATAGGATTTATAGCTGTTTGCTGAAGTCCAAAACTATACTGAATTCCTAAAAACCCAATATTCATATTAAAAATCTGCCAAAAACTTAAGCTTGGTTTCTGTAGGTTTACTTTCATAAATGTTTATTTAACGCTATATCTTTATCAATATACTAAAAAAGTATTGTAATAATTATGTACCTGTCTTATAGCAGTATTTTTCTAGACTAACTTCTACCATAAAACAACATTATAGTATTATGTAATTAAGATGTTTAAACTAGTCCTTTATCATTTTAGAAAATTCACATTTCGTTGCAATCCAGCAAATTTTGTTCGCTTTACTGCCGACTTTTGAAAAATTTTCCTAAAAACATCTTCAGTGATATCCTCCCAGTCTTTTTTAGTTAAACTGAGCAAATATGAATGTGGATTAAATAATGGTTCCCCATGTGGTTTTGAAAACTTATTCCATGGGCAAACATCTTGGCAGACATCACAACCAAAAGCCCAGTCATCAAATTGGCTATGGAATTCGTTTGGAATTTCATTTTTTAATTCAATGGTAAAATACGAAATACATTTGCTACCATCTACAGCGTAGGGTTCTACAATTGCCTCTGTAGGGCAAGCATCTATACATGCTGTGCATGTGCCGCAATGATCCGTAACAGGAGAATCATATTCTAAGTCCAAATCTATAATTAGCTCCGCAATAAAATAAAAGGAACCTACCCTTCGTGTTAATAAATTACTGTGTTTTCCTATCCACCCCAATCCGCTCTTTGCTGCCCATGCCTTGTCTAGAACAGGAGCGGAATCTACAAATGCACGCCCGTGCACAGCTCCTATCTCCTCTGAAATAAATTCTTGTAATTGCCTTAATTTTAACTTTATAACATGATGGTAATCTTGCCCATACGCATATTTAGAAATTTTGTACGTCTCTTCAATTTGCTTCTCTTCGGGATAATAATTTAATAATAAGGATATGACGGACTTCGAATCTTCTACAAGCAGCCTAGGATCTAGACGCTTATCAAAATGGTTCTCCATATACTTCATTTCCCCATTCCTATTTTTATTCAACCAGCTTTCTAATCTTGGTGCTTCTTCTTCTAAAAATGCCGCTTTAGAAATACCACAAGACAAAAAGCCAAGTCGTTTTGCTTCTGCTTTAATTAAAGCTGCATTTGTAAATTTTGCATTAATCATAGCGCTCTATTTGTAAAAACTAACGAAACATCCTTTGGCTTTAAAGAAATTAATGGTTGGATGGCTACCTCTTGTCTAGAGGTGGTAATCTTAAATTTTTTAATTATCTCAGCAATTACCATAATCATCTCATACATAGCAAAATTATTTCCCACACACATACGAGGTCCCGCACCAAACGGAAAAAAATAATCTGCATATTCTTTTTCGTTGGCTGTATTAAATCGCTCTGGAATAAAACTATCTGGCTCCTCCCAAAAATCTTTATCCCTATGTAATTCATACAAACTCATTAGCCAAACAGTTCCTTTTTCAAAATTATTCCCTTGGATTGTATCTTTATCTAAACTTACACGATCTATTATATACACTGGCGGATATAGCCGCATAGATTCTTCAATACATTGTTTTGTATAGACTAGTTGCCCCAAAATGGCGATACTATTTTCCTCTGAAAAATGAACTTTACCTACTTCATTAAAAACTTTTTCTTGAATTTCTGGATGTTTAGCTAAGAGAAAGAGCGTAAAACTCAAAGTGTTTGCCGTAGTTTCATGACCTGCGGTAAATAAGATTAAGACTTCATCTATCAATTGCCTTCTAGGCATAGACGTACCATCCTCATATCTAGCTTTTAGGAGCATATCTAAGAGATCATCTTTCTCCTTGTTGCTATTTATCCGTTCTTGAATAATGCCATCTAATAATTCTCTAGACTGTTCTGCAAGATTTAGATGCTTCTTAATATCGCCTTTTAAACAAAACCACCATTGTAGATAAGGTTGGCGCATTTCCTTAATTAACATTTGCTGATTGATGGTAGTTATGTGCTGTAAAACTCCCATCTTCTCACGAAGATTTTCGGCACTAAAAAGTGATTGAGCTACTACTTGAAAAGCTAAATTTCCCATAACAGGAAATATATCTTGCGCTACGCCTGCTAGAATACTATTCAACTCCCCTATAATTGAGGTATGCATTACACCAAGCAACCCTTCTAACTTTTTCTTATGAAAAGCAGGCTGAACCATTCGCCTATGTACACGCCAAAAATCACCATTGGATGTAAGTAACCCTTGACCAATATACTTTGCTAAATCTTTTGTTTGTAAGGCAGACTTATTATAATTCTTATGATTTTTTTGAAGAATATGTTTTACTGTTTCCGCATCTCTAGTGAATACCACCTTACTACCTCCTAAGCCAATATTTACCATAAAGGTATGACCATGCTTCTCAAAATTTTCATTATGAAATGGTAACGGATTTTTAAGAATTCTATTACTATTTTTTAAAACCGTGAGGGTAGAAACTGTTACTAAAGGTCTGGTCATAAGAACAATTTATTATGTTGGCGGTTTGAGGAAGTAGCGCAGCCTCAAAGAATCTAAGCTAGCAATTGGCTAAAATAATCCTGCTTGCGTTCCTCCCTTTTTTCTTCCTAAATGACTGTATGCCAAATCTGTAACTTCCCTACCACGAGGTGTGCGCATAATAAAACCCTGCTGAATAAGAAAGGGCTCATATACTTCTTCTATAGTTTCTGCACTTTCAGAGACTGCTGTTGCTACCGTAGAAATACCTACAGGCCCCCCTTTAAATTTATCTATAATAGTTGTAAGAATCTTATTATCCATTTCATCTAAACCATGGGCATCTACATTTAGTGCTTTTAGGCTGTACTTAGAAATGTCCATATCAATATTACCAGTACCTTTAATTTGGGCAAAATCTCTAACTCTTCTTAAAAGCGAATTACAAATTCTTGGCGTACCTCTACTCCTACCTGCTATTTCTATAGCCGCATCTTGTGTAATTGCTACTTTTAAAATTTCTGCACTACGTTCTACTATAGTAGAGAGCAATTCAGTAGAATAATATTGCAATCTGCTTTGAATACCAAAACGTGCACGCATTGGGGCCGTTAAAAGTCCAGACCTTGTAGTTGCTCCTATAAGAGTAAAAGGGTTTAAGTTAATTTGCACTGAACGAGCGTTAGGACCCGTCTCTATCATAATATCTATCTTATAATCTTCCATTGCGGAGTAGAGATATTCTTCTACAATTGGACTCAATCTATGTATTTCATCAATGAATAGTACATCTCTCTCATCCAAATTTGTAAGTAACCCTGCAAGATCTCCAGGCTTATCTAAAACTGGACCTGAGGTTATTTTTATCCCTACGCCCAATTCGTTTGCCAAAATATTTGCCAAGGTGGTTTTACCTAATCCAGGAGGGCCGTGAAATAAAGTATGGTCTAATGCCTCATTTCTCTGATTAGCAGCCTCTACAAAAACCTTTAAATTTTCTAAAACCTGTTCTTGACCAGTAAAATCATCAAAACTAATAGGTCTTAAAGCTCTTTCGATATCTAATTCACCTTCTGATAAACTATCAGATGTTGGGTCTAAATGCTCATTCATATACTCTCAAAGATAACTAATAGTCAGCAATACTTTTACCGAGAAGTCAAGATACGATAGACAAGTTCTTATAGAAATTTTGTACATTAAGGGTATGGACAAAAGCACTTTCACCTCAGGAATCTTACAATACATACCGCTATTTTACGTCATTTGGTCAGACGGACTTCTTTCTGCTTCTGAAGTTAGCGTTACTACTAAAGCGATATTAGATGATACTAGTCTAGAGGAAGACGACAGAGAAAAACTTCTGGCTTGGTTGGTACTAGAAAATCCCCCAAAAGACGATGAACTTAAATCTTGGCAAAGTATAATTTCGGAGTCCAAAGTAACACTTATTGAAAGTGAGACGTATCCTCTTGCTGCATTTAGCAAAAAAGTAGTTTGTCATTTTTTCAAAGACTGTCCATTCAACAATCAGTTAAAATCTATAGAGGTAAACTTAGGAATACAACCAAATCACTACCACCATCTTTTTAATGTAGAAGTGATTAAAGCAACTACTTCCGATTATTATGAGGCTACGGTGATAGATGAAATTCTGAAAGCATCCAATGCGACTATAATTGACGACTTCCGCAAATCTCTAGACCATACTATTTTTGAATCTAAAATTATTAGAGATAAAGAAGATCATAGAAACCGTGTGTTGGATCAAGTAAAGTACTTAGCTGAAAAAGGGTACGGTGCTATGGCATACCCAAGCGAATATGGCGGCACGGAAAATATGGAAGCATATGCCACTATTTTCGAAAATATGATGTTTGTAGATGGGAGTTTGGCGATAAAATTTGGCGTACAATTTGGTTTATTTGGTGGTAGTATTCAAAAACTAGGAACTAAGACGCATCACGAGTTATATTTAAAAGCTACGGGAGAAGCTAAAATTTTAGGTTGTTTTGCTATGACAGAGACTAGTCATGGCTCTAATGTTAGAGGTATTAAGACTACAGCAACTTACCATCCTAAAAACGATACTATTATAGTTCATACGCCAGGCAAAGATGATAATAAGGAGTATATAGGCAACGCAATACACGCAGAGGTCGCCTCAGTTTTTGCGCAGCTCATCGTAAATGGTAAGAATGAAGGAGTACATACCCTATTGGTTCCAATACGTAATAAGGAAACTGGCAAAACACTAGAGGGCGTGACAGTAAAAGATAATGGTTACAAACTTGGTCTAAATGGTGTTGATAATGGAAAAATTTGGTTTCATCAAGTAGCTGTACCCAGACAAAACTTATTAAATAAATATGGAGAGATAAGAGATAATGGCAGCTATTACTCAGCAATTAAAAATCCGAACAAAAGGTTTTTTACAATGCTGGGTACTCTTGTAGGTGGTCGCATATGTGTAGCCAGGGCAGGATTGGGTGGTGCAAAGATGGCTTTAACCATCGCCGTAAAACATGCACTTTCTCGTAGGCAATTTAACAATAGTATTAAGATGCAAGAAGATTTGTTAATGGACTACCCATCACATCAGCTTAGGCTAACTCCTTTAATTGCAAGTGCCTACGTATATCATCGTACCTTAGATAAGATGATGAAGTATTATTGTGATGACCGCCAACCAGATAAAAGACAAATTGAAACACAGGTAGCAGGTTTAAAATCTATTATTACTTGGTACGCTAATAGCACTATACAAGAGTGTAGAGAGGCATGCGGAGGAAAAGGTTACCTGTTAGAGAATCGTATCGGAGATTTAAAAAATGATGTTGACATTTTCACAACATTTGAAGGTGATAATAACGTGCTACTCCAACTGGCAGCTAAAGGTGTATTATCTGAATTTAAAGCAGAATTTAGTAGTGACAGCTTTGTTTCTGTTTTAAAACTACTCGGTCAACAATTAAACGATAAACTACAGACATTTAACCCAATCTATGCCAATAAAATAGAAAAAAACCACCTTAACAATCCTAAGTTTCACCTACACGCTCTGCAATATAGAACAAGAAGATTAACCTATACGCTTGCTTTGAGAATACGTGGGTATATTAAAAAAGGTATCCCATCATACCAAGCATTCCTCAAAGTTCAGACACATCTCCTAGAACTTGGCACGGCTTATAGCGTAGAACTATCTTATAAAACCTACCTTGAATCAATCAAAGAAATAAGTGAGGAGAAATATTCAACTCTTTTCCAAAATATCGGAACGTTATATGCACTGCATGAAATTAAAAAACAACGTTTTTGGTATCTAGAACAAGGATATATAAACGGAAATAAATCTAAAGCAATCCGTAATTACACAGAGCGCCTTTGCTCTGAGCTAAGACCTCATATAGGAGTATTGGTAGACGGATTTGGTATACCTAAGCATTGTATTAGTAAGACCGTTGCAAAATGAGATACTTTTCTTCAAATCTATTTTTAGATTGATTTTTTGTTAAAAAAGCGTGTTTTTAGTTCTGTTTTTTGTTTTCCGAACTCCTTTTCTTACCGTTTTTCTCT
>Ga0115565_10000790_pt1 | contig 26984 bp, 22 predicted proteins | sample COGITO_mtgs_1105_FD_87199 | JGI IMG/M metagenome (GOLD analysis project Ga0115565, IMG submission 87199) | Pelagic marine microbial communities from North Sea - COGITO_mtgs_110530 | ecosystem: Environmental > Aquatic > Marine > Epipelagic | place: Germany:Helgoland, sampling site Kabeltonne... | reverse complement strand
TGGCTTACTAATAATTCTGGTAGTATTAATTTTAAAAGGTCAAGTGATAAATCCAAAGCTATCTTTTTTACAAAGATCAATCTATAAATTCAAAGTCAAACACAACTTTTGCGCTTGATCCTAAATACCATATGATAATAACATAATTGATAATTTAATAAAAAAAGCCTTTCAATTTCTTGAAAGGCTTTTCTGAATGTGGTCCCACTTGGACTCGAACCAAGGACCACCTGATTATGAGTCAGGTGCTCTAACCAGCTGAGCTATAGGACCCGCAAATTGCGGTTACAATAGTACTACTTATTTCTATTTGATACAAACAAAAACACATTTACTGTTCAAGATATTTTACACTCAAATAGTTCCTTCTACTATCTCTTGACATAACTCTACAAGCATACCATGCGCACTTTTAGGATGTACAAATGCTACTAATTTATTATCTGCTCCCTTTTTTATCAAATCGTCGGTTAAGCTAAAACCCTCTTGCACTAATCGTTGTACCTCCTTTGCTATATCATCCACTTCAAAAGCAATATGGTGCACCCCTTCTCCTTTCCGCTTTAAGAATTTAGCAATAGCCCCAGTATTAGAGGTGCTCTCTAATAACTCAATTTTCTGGTCACCTGTCTTAAAAAAAGAAGTTTTTACTCTTTCGGATACTACTTCTTCTTGTTTATAAGGAGCAACCCCCAGTAATTTTTGGTAGCATGCATTGGCAACATCTAGATTATGTACTGCTATACCAATATGGTCTATTTTGTTTATCGCCATGTTTAAGAAGTATCATTTTAATGTTATGATCTAAGATACATTATTCTACGTATTTTTGTTTCATGGAAACGCAGAGACAACGAAAAATAGCAGGAGTAATTCAGAAAGATATTGTAGATATTTTACAGAAAGCAGCGATAGGTGGCGGTCTTCGTGGTACTATCATTTCTGTTTCTAAGGTGTCCGTAACTACTGATTTGTCTATTGCCAAAATTTATCTAAGTATTTTCCCTAATAACAAGGCAGTGGAGCTTATAGAGGGTATTACGTCTAACCAACCACTTATAAAACATGAGTTATCCCAGCGTACTAGAAATCAATTACGCCGTGTACCACAATTACTTTTTTATCTAGATGACTCTTTGGATTATATAGAAAATATTGAGAAATCTTTAAAAGGAGCCGAAAACCCTATAGAGAATAGAGCGCTACTAGCAAAACGAAAAAAGAACTAAATTTTTGACCGTTCCGCTCTATATAGCCAAACGTTATCTCCGCTCTAAGAGTAGCCAAAATGCGGTGAACGTTATTAATTTCTTTACTTTTTTTGTTATTGTAATTGGCTCTGCTGCATTATTTATAGTGCTATCTGGCTTTGCAGGACTCAAAATTTTCAGTCTCTCCTTTACCAACTCTTTAGACCCCGCTTTAAAAGCAGTACCTGCCACTGGTAAATTTTTTAGTATTGAACCATACCAAGAACAACAGTTAAGAGCTATAGAAGGGTTAGCCAACTATGCCAAAGAACTGGAAGAAAAGGTATATTTAGAACACCGAGGTAAAAATCATATTGCTTATTTGAAAGGAATTGACACAAATTATGCAAACGTAATGGCTATTGACAGTATGCTCTATTTTGGCGATTGGAAGATTAATTCCGTGCAGGTAGTAGCCGGGATTGGTATTGCTAATAAACTAGGTGTTACCGTAAATCAGTTTAGAAACCCTTTACAAGTCTATGCGTTTAAACCAGGACTGGGTTCCATATCACAACAAAGTATCAGTACTTTATACAGCCAAGCTCCTGTAGTTATTAGCGGGGTGTATGCCGTTGAAGCTACATTAGACGATAAATATGTCTTTGCGGATCTTGCTATGGCGCAAGCTCTTTTAGAAAAAAATAGCCTACAGGTTTCTGGCATTAACTTTAAGCTAGAGGAGTCCGCATCAGAAACTGATGTGAGAAAGAAAATTAGCGCGGTGTTGGGTTCTAGTATTTCATTAAAAAACCGTCAAGAGATAAACAGCACTATCTATAAAATGCTAAATACAGAGCATACTGCTACTTATCTCATTTTCACTTTAGTACTCATAATTGCCTTATTTAATGTTATGGGCGCTATTATTATGATGATTTTAGACAAACAACAAAATACCAAAATGCTCTATTGCTTGGGGACTACTATAAAGCAATTACAGCTTATTTACTTTATTCAGGGGCTGTTGGTTACTAGTATTGGTGGGGGTATTGGAATTGCCGTTGGCTCTTTACTAATTTGGTCTCAACTTACTTTTGGATGGCTCAAAATCACCCCTTCACTTGCATACCCCGTGGCATTTGAAATGATTAATGTAGGAATTGTTTTTGCTACAATCTTTATTCTAGGAGCTATTGCTTCTAAAATTGCTAGTGGTAGGGTGAATAAGAAATTGTTACAGACTGCGCTATAATAGAAAATAATGTACACGCTTCTTAATGATCAATTTTTGTCAGATTTGTTTGAAATAAGAAATTATAATATCTAAAGTGTGCTAATAGCAATACCACGATACTACAAACCCACAAACTCATAACTCCCAAAAGTATCTAGCACCTCATCAAATGCTTCAAAAACCGACTTAGAATCATCACTAGTGACCATTTTCATGCGGTAGGGCTTAAAGTCTGGGATTCCTTTAAAATAATTAGTGTAATGCCTTCGTGTTTCAAAAACACCCAAGGTTTCCCCTTTCCAATCTATGGCCATTTGTAAGTGTCTTCTTGCTGCTGCAACTCTTTCTGCCATTGTTGGCGGAGCAAGGTGTTCTCCTGTGTTAAAATAATGCTTTACCTCTCTAAAAAACCAAGGATTTCCAATACTTGCACGACCAATCATAGCGCCATCTAATCCATATTCGTCACGCATTTTCACGGCTGCTTCTGGCGTATCTACATCTCCATTACCAAATACTGGTATATGCATTCTAGGATTGTTCTTCACTGCTGCTATTGGCTCCCAATTAGCGTTGCCCTTATACATCTGCGCTCTGGTTCTGCCATGTATAGAAATTGCTTTACAACCAACATCCTGCAAACGTTCTGCTACTTCAACAATTTTTATAGAAGCATCATCCCAACCAAGTCTAGTTTTTACTGTAATAGGCAGGTTTGTGTGGTTTACCATCGCCTTGGTTAAAGAAACCATTAAGTCTACATCTTTCAAAATTCCCGCTCCCGCTCCTTTAGAAACTACTTTTTTTACAGGGCATCCAAAATTGATATCTATAATATCTGGTTTAGATTTTTCTACTATGGCTACTGACTGCAGCATAGAATCTAAATTGGCTCCAAAAATTTGTATTCCTACGGGGCGTTCTTTTTCGTAAATGTCCAACTTCATAACGCTTTTAGCGGCGTCTCTTATAAGACCCTCAGACGATATAAATTCTGTGTAAACCACATCTGCACCTTGCTCTTTGCAGAGTGCTCTAAACGGTGGGTCGCTTACATCTTCCATAGGTGCTAAAAGCAGCGGGAAATCTGGTAATTGTATGTCTCCTATTTTTGGCAATTGCTTTGTTTTATGGGGTAAAGTTACTAAAACTACCTGAAATGCTTTTAAAATGAACGAAGCATCTTTAATGAGCTAATGTTCTAGATTGTCTAACTAAATCAACACAATAGCGCATTTAAACTCCTGTGGCTTCACTTGTAAATAAACTTCGCAAACAGCTATTAAAAAGATTGGCATGTTGTGCCAATTAAAAAATTGACCTATTACTGCACCAATTCATTACCGATAATAAATGCAATACTGCATCATTAGCTCAATTACTTTCGCTTCCCTAAACGGTCTCGCTCCTTATTTTCTATGGTGCGGTTTTTACCTTCTAATCTAAAATTTCCAAAATTATATGTGAATCCTACTCTAAAGTTCTGAGTTTCTGGCACTGTTAGATAAGTGTTGTCTTGGTTTAAATAATTAGAAGTAACCCTACCATTTGCCCTCCCCAAAAAGTCATTAAAAGCCAGACTTAACAGGGCTCTTTTATTCCAAAGCGCTTTTCGGAAACCAAGGGTTATATTGGTGGTTTGTTCCTGTATATAGGAACCTTCTAAAAAACCAGAGGCATAAGTAAAACCTAATTCACCCTTAAAACTCCCGTCTTTAGAGAGTGTAAGGTAATTTGTTACATCTATATAAACTCCGTCAAACCTATTTGTTACTGTTTTATTGTTGCTTTCTCTAGCTATAAATGTTTCATCTTCATGAAATACGGATATATAATTATAAAGGTACCATGACTTAAATAGTGCTTTGCCGTAGGTAAAATCTAACCCGTAAGAGATACTCCCTAATACGTTTTGTGTGATATCTTTTAAAATTAAATTTTCGTTATCTTGGAACGATAGCGTAGAAATATATGCGCCATTATCTCGGTAATAAAAATCGAAGAAAAATTCGTGCTTTAAAGTATAATTAAGGTTGAAGTTATGACTGAAACTAGGTTTTAAATTAGGATTTCCTTGATAGAAGTTATTCTCGTTAACGAAAGTTCTAAAGGGGTTTAAATCTTGGTATCTAGGTCTTGTTACCTTACGAGCGTAATCAAAAGAGAAACTGTGGTTTTCGTTTCTATTATGCAAAAGGTAAAAAGATGGGAAAACCTCCAAATAATCTAAATTATTAATGGTATCCAACGCTAGCGAAACGCCCTCGCTCTGGGTATACTCAGCTCGAACACCACTTTTTATACTCCACTTCTCCCAATCTTTAGAAAAACTTGTATATCCCGCATATACGTTTTCATTATACTTGTAGTCGTCCGAGAGGTTCTCGTCTAACCGCCTACCACTGTTAAGATCAAAATAATCTTGCTTACTTCTAGATCTAATAAAAGAGCCCTTCAGTCCTGTTTCTACACTTAAAGCATCCCAGATATCTGTATAATCTATCTGCGATGTTACAATATCTATTTCTTGCGTGGCATCCGTAGCAAATACAAAGTCATTAAGAAAAGTACCATCGCTTAAAAAATAGCTAGAAATGGCATCTTGGTTTCGGGCAGTATCAAAATAGGTATAATGCGTGTTGAAAGTTAGAGCCCCCTTACCCTTTAACAAGCGTTTGTAGGTAATATCATTAGCAATATTGCTTTTTACCTCCGCTTCAAAATTACGGGTAGCGAATATTGCTGCATCATTCTTGTTGCTATTTGAAATAGCCGTTGCTTGAAAATTGTCTGAGTCTGAATAAGGTGCGACTAATGTATTTGAGGTAATTGTAAAGCTATTTCTAGTATCCAGATCATAAACAAAAACCAAGCCAATAGCGTGACTCTCCATACGTTTTGTTCTCTCAAATGTGGTTTCCCAGTTAGAAAATTCCTCATCCTCTGCTATAAAATTAATAGTACTATTTACATTTTGAAACTCTTTTTTTGGACTATAAATATAACTCGTATGAATCCGCCATTTTTTAGCCTTATAAAAGTGGTTGGTACCTAATGAATATTTTGAGAGTATCCCTTGCGTATAGCCCGTTACAATATCTCCTTTATACCCCAAAGAAATATTCTTGGTGGTTATAATGTTTAAAACTGCTCCACCATCTGCATCATACCGAGCAGATGGATTCGCGATTACTTCAATTTTTTTGATATTTACTCCTTGGTAATTCTCCAATAACGCCCTTACTTCTTCTGGAGCCAAATGTACTTTACGGTCATTTATATACACCGTTACTGCTTGGTTTCTAACCTGTAGCTCATCCTGCATCACAATAACTCCTGGCGTTTGTTTTAAAATCTCCCACGATGTGTTTTGAGACAAAACCGTGTTTTCTACATTGAATACCAAACGGTCTACTTCCCTTTTTACTACAGGCTTGTTGGCGATTATTACTACTTCATTTAATTCTTGAATTTCTTCAACTATAATTAACGGTTGTAGTATGCTATCTTTAGAAAGCAGCACCTCTTGTTTCTTAGAATGCACGCCAATATAACTAGCACTAACCAAATAAGAACCTTTTAGAATATCGGAAAAAATAAAAAAACCTGCTTCGTTTGCAGAGACTCCCTTTACAAAAAAACCAGTTTCTTTCTGCGCTAAGATGACGGAAGCAAATGGTATTGGTTGGCTCTTTTCATTCTTTACCGTACCAGAAAGCTCATATTCTTGCCCGTGAAGAATACCACAAAAGAATAGTAAATTGGCGATAAGAGTTAGACCGATTTTCAATCTGGAAATTTGGGAATTTGGAGTTGTCTCAAATGTAGTAAATATATTACATATCGATGAAATACAGACTTATTGCACATATACTTAGCATCCTTATTTTTCAATTAGTACTACCGCCTAACGCCCGAAATTAGAGTATCTTTACTCCTACTTTAATGATCTTGTATTGCGAAAGCATGACGGTGCAAGATGCTTTGATATTTTGCTATGAAAAACATTCGAAATTTTTGCATTATTGCACATATAGATCACGGTAAGAGCACCTTGGCAGATCGTTTATTAGAATTTACAGGCTCTGTAACAGACAGAGAGCAGAAGGCGCAACTGCTAGATAGTATGGATCTTGAGCGTGAGCGTGGCATTACAATTAAGAGCCATGCCATACAGATGGAGTATACATACGAAGGCGAAGTATACGTTCTTAATTTAATAGACACCCCAGGTCATGTAGATTTCTCTTATGAGGTTTCCCGCTCTATTGCTGCTTGCGAAGGCGCACTACTAGTGGTAGATGCAGCCCAGAGCATACAAGCACAAACTATTTCCAATCTTTATCTAGCTTTAGAAAACGATTTAGAAATAATTCCTGTACTGAATAAAGTAGATTTACCAAGTGCTAACCCAGAAGAAGTTACAGATGATATCGTAGACCTTTTAGGCTGTAAAGCAGAAGAAGTTATCCCCGCTAGTGCTAAAACAGGTATTGGTATTGAAGAAATCCTAAACGCTGTTATAGCTCGTATTCCTGCGCCAAAAGGTAATTTAGATGAGTCGCTACAAGCATTGGTTTTTGACTCTGTCTACAACCCGTTTCGTGGAGTAGAAACCTATTTTAGAGTTATAAACGGATCTATTAAAAAAGGACAGAAAATAAAATTTGTAGCAACTGATAAAGATTACTTTGCAGATGAAGTAGGAACTTTAGGATTGGTACAACACCCTAAAAAAATAGTAAGTGCAGGCGATGTAGGATACCTAATAACGGGTATTAAAGATGCTCGTGAAGTAAAAGTAGGTGATACTATTACAGATGCCGCTAACCCAACTAAAAATGCCATTAGTGGCTTTGAAGATGTAAAACCTATGGTTTTTGCTGGTATTTACCCAGTAGATACTGATGAGTTTGAGGAGTTGCGTACCTCTATGGAAAAACTGCAGTTGAATGATGCTTCGTTGGTATTTGCTCCTGAAAGTAGTGCTGCCCTAGGGTTTGGATTTCGTTGTGGATTTTTAGGAATGCTACACATGGAAATTATTCAAGAACGCCTAGAGCGTGAGTTTAATATGACGGTAATTACCACCGTTCCTAACGTTAGTTACCATGCCTTTACACGTAAAGATCCAGAAACACCCATTATTGTAAATAACCCTACCGATTTGCCAGACCCTTCTGGTGTGGACCGTGTTGAGGAGCCTTATATTAAAGCAACAATTATTACAAAATCTGATTTTGTAGGGAATGTAATGTCACTTTGTATAGAAAAAAGGGGACTTATTACAAACCAAACTTATTTAACTACAGAGCGTGTAGAGTTAAATTTCGATATGCCATTGGCAGAAATTGTTTTTGATTTTTATGATCGTCTAAAGACAATTTCTAAAGGCTACGCTTCTTTTGATTATACGCCCATTGGTATGCGACCATCAAAATTAGTGCGTGTAGATATTTTACTAAACGCACAGCCAGTAGATGCGCTTTCAGCTTTAATACATGCCGAAAATGCCGTTCATATTGGAAAAAAAATGTGTGAGAAATTAAAAGAACTTATTCCAAGGCAGCAGTTTGATATTCCTATACAGGCTGCTATTGGCGCAAAAATTATTTCTAGAGAAACGACAAAAGCACTCCGTAAAGATGTAACCGCTAAGTGTTATGGTGGTGATATTTCTAGGAAACGTAAATTGCTAGAAAAGCAGAAAAAAGGGAAGAAACGCATGCGCCAAGTGGGGAACGTAGAAGTGCCACAAGAAGCTTTTATGGCGGTGCTTAAGCTGAACGATTAACAAACGAATTAATATAGATTTTTTACTTCTATATCATTTCGTAAACTAATTTTTATAATATAAAAAGGCATTTACAAATGCAAAGCTTTGCATTTGTAAATGCCTTTTTTACGTACTAATGTTTTGGAAATTACTATACTACTTAGCTTCCTTCTTATCTTCTCGCGTAAATTTTTTCCCTAAATAAGCTAATTTTGAGCCCTCTTGTATGCCTGTAAATTCTTTACTAAAAGCTGGAATTATAGTAATATCTCCATCAGGACTTTTAAGGAATAAAGGGATGATATCTTTATCTGCTTTGGTTATTTCAATAAGACCCTTGTAATGATCTGTATCATGTAAATCTATTTCGTTAATGACCGGGTTTTTTCTGGCCGCCTCAGACAATTTAATAAAATCATCTGTATGAGAAAATAGCCCAGTTTTCGGATTATTTTCAGGGTTGCTCATTTCATCCGTGTCTACCAATCTAAAAGATCCATTTTCTCCAAACTGATTTTCAAACTTAGTCAACGCGTACTTGTTAATTTCTGAGTTTCCTGTGAGTGCCATAAGATAACCTACATCGTTCAACTCTATATTATCAGATAAGGAATCTGCATATATATTTTCAGAAAATGCTTCTAAACCTAATTTTTGAGCTTTGTTAACATTGGTTTGGTTATTATCTATCAGTACAACATGCCGCCCGTTCTTCTGTAAATATTCCCCAATTAGCCTAGATACTTTAGAGGCTCCTAATATTAGAATGCCTTCAGATTTTTCTAAGAATACCCCAATCCACTTAGCAAATAATCTAGCCGTAGTAGCATTAAGCAATACCGTACCTAATACGATCATAAAAACCAGTGGTGTAATATACTCCGCTCCGGGTACGCCATTAGAAAGTAGCTTTGATCCAAAAAGGGAAGCAATACCAGCCGCCACAATACCTCTTGGCCCTACCCAACTTATAAATATTTTTTCTTTGAGTTTTAAGTTCGATTTATAAGAGCTAAGAAAAACTCCTAAGGGACGAATAGCAAATATAATGATGCCAAATAACGCTGCTGTTCTCCAGCTATAGATCAGTTTTAAATCTGACATATTGATGTTTGCTGCTAATAATATAAAAAGGATAGAAATAAGCAAAACACTAAGCGATTCCTTAAAATAAAGCAACTCTTTTATATTAGGAAGGTTCATATTCCCCAAAACCATACCCATAACTACGACGGCTAGCAGCCCAGATTCATGAGCAAATACATCCGATACTACAAACACGAGAAGTACAATAGATAAGGACGCTACATTTAGTAGGTAATGCGGAATAAAGTTCTTTTTTATAGAAAATGCTAAGGCGTGCGCAAATGTAAAGCCGAAAGTAAAACCGAAAAGTAAAATTTTTCCAAATTCAATTAACGCTGTTTTTGTATACGCCTCACCTTCCCCAACACTAATAAATTCAAATACTAAAACTGCCGCTAATGCACCGATAGGATCAATAAGAATACCCTCCCATTTTAAAATTGCGGAGACATCCTTTTTTAAAGGAATGTTTCTAAGGATAGGCGTAATTACGGTAGGTCCTGTAACAATGATTAACGCAGAGAATAAAAATGCTATTTGCCACGTAAGACCAAATACATAATGCGCAGCAACTGCACCTGCTAAGAAAGTTACAAGACTGCCTAGGGTTATCAGCTTTGTAATAACAGGCCCCACATTCTTAATTTCGGCACGTTTTAGTGTAAGTCCCCCTTCAAAAAGAATAATACTTATAGCTAAAGACACAAAATAATAAAGTCCATCCCCAGGAAATAATCCCTTTTCTCCATTCCATATAGGCTCTATCAGCTTTGCTCCTCCTTCTGTATATAAGGTAGAAACTGGACCAACAAGCAACCCAATAAGAATTAGCGGCAATATGGCTGGCAATTTTAAACGCCAAGCAACCCATTGGGCTATGATACCTAATATTATAATCCCTGCTAATTCTAACATTCGTTTTTATTTTGGCTAAAAATAGTGATTAAACAGGAGTTCTTAGCTAATTAAACATCTGGTGTAGTAAAAACGATTTTCAGCTTCCTTAAAAAAAATTTACTACTTCTAAAATTCTTACGCCCGTTGGCTATTGTATAAAATTCACTCATACTATCTCATAATTATATAGATACCACCTTTTTGTCACACTCATTGTCTTAAAAGGTAAACTACCTATTAAGAGATGTAATGTTCTAAGCACTCAAAACTATAAACTATTCTTGAAAAATAGCTTCCGATAACTAGTGACTTTGTTAAAAGAGTATCAATGAGCATCTAAAACTTCTAGGCTTTTTATACTTTGCAGCTCCTTATAAATTAAATATGACTCTACACCCAGTAGAAACTGGCAACTTTAAATTGGATGGTGGCGCAATGTTTGGCGTAGTTCCTAAAGTGTTATGGCAAAAAACCAATCCGGCAGATGCTCATAATCTTATAGACATTGCTGCTAGAAGTCTTCTTATTGAAGATGGGAATAGGCTAACACTTATTGATACAGGTTTGGGCAACAAGCAGTCTGATACATTTTTTAGCTATTACCACCGTTGGGGGAATGACTCTTTACGTAACTCCTTAGCTACACTTGGCTTTCTCAAAGATGATATTACCGATGTGTTTATGACGCATCTGCATTTTGACCATTGCGGCGGTGCTACCCAGTGGAATAAAGGACGTACAGCTATAGTCCCAGCATTTAAGAACGCCCATTACTGGTCAAACAAAGCACACTGGAAGTGGGCTACTGAACCTAATGCAAGGGAAAAAGCTTCCTTCCTTCCAGAGAATTTAATGCCGCTAGGGGAAAGTGGTCAATTAAAATTTATAAAGAACACAGCTACATTTGTAGAACGTGCCGAAGCTGTAGATTTTGGTCTTTATTTTGTAGATGGGCATACAGAAAAGCAGATGCTGCCACAGATAGTTTATAAAGGTAAAACCATTGTTTTTGTAGCTGACCTTATTCCTACGGTTGGGCATATTCCATTACCCTACATTATGGGCTATGATACCAGACCTCTAAAAACGCTCAGCGAGAAAGAACAATTTTTAAATCTTGCAGCAGATAATAACTACTACTTGTTTTTTGAACACGATGCACACCATGAAATTTGCACACTAAAGCATACAGAGAAAGGTGTACGGCTGCATGAAACCTTTACCTTTGCGGAACTTTTTACCTAATTCACCCGAAGCTACAAACGAATAAAAAATATCAAATTTTAATTTTTTGCTATGATGCATACAATCTCTAAAAGCTTATTATTACTACTATCTGTAACATTACTAAGTTGCGGCGGTACGGGTAGCTTGGTGCTTACTCCTGTTAAAAATATTGATGCTACTCCGCTAAAAATAGAAGCCCTAACAACGGCCGAGAAGAAAAACTGGGGACACTTAGATCTAGTAACAGATACCATACCTGGTATGAGCGTAGATAAAGCTTACCAAGATATTATTAAAAATAAAAAAGGAACAAAAATTATTGTTGCCGTACTAGATTCTGGGGTTGATTTATCTCATGAAGATTTAAAGAAAGTTCTATGGACAAATAAAGGAGAGAAGGCAAATAATGGTATAGATGATGACAACAACGGCTATATAGACGATATTCATGGTTATAATTTTTTAGGTGAATCTTATAACGAACAGCTAGAATATGCCCGTATGTTGCGTTTAAATATTGGAGAACCTTCTGTTTTGGCTAAGGCAAAAACTAAGTTAGATAAGGAATACGCCGCAGCTATCCAAAATAAACAACAATACGAGCAAATTTTACAAGCAGTAAAAAATGCAGATACAGCAGTAAAAAACTACTTGGAAAAAGATACCTATACCAAACAGGATGTCGCAGGCATCCAGACTAAGGAAGAAGGTTTGCTAAAACATAAAGCGGTTTTAGCTCAAATGTTTAGTGTCAAAGAAACAATACCAGAAGTTATTACGGAACTTGGCGATGGTATTACCCATTTTTCAGATCAGTTGAATTATAACTTGAATAAAGATTTCAATGGTAGAACTAGTGTAGGTGATGATCCTTACAATTGGGAGGATAGAGATTATGGAAACGGGAATCCGAAAAATAGGGTTGCAAAAGAAAGTCATGGAACGCATGTTGCTGGTATTATTGCAGGAGAGAGAGATAACGGAAAAGGTGCCAACGGCATTGCTAATAATGTAGCAATCATGAGTATTAGAGCCGTACCAAATGGCGATGAGTACGATAAAGATATCGCATACGGTATACGCTATGCTGTAGATAATGGCGCTAAGGTAATTAATGGGAGTTTTGGTAAATCTTTTTCTCCTAAAGCTACATGGGTGTATGATGCTATAAAGTATGCTGCGACTAAAGACGTTCTTTTTGTGCATGCAGCAGGGAATGATGGTGCTAATTTAGATGATATTTCTAACCCCAATTACCCTAACGACCAAATTGCTAATGGTACAGAGATTGCAGATAATGTAATTACTGTTGGAGCTCTAGATGCTAAATACGGAGCTACTTTGGTTGCTTCCTATTCTAATTATGGGAAAATTAATGTAGATATTTTTGCTCCAGGAACAGATATTTATTCTTCGTATCCAAACAATGAGTATGAATATTCTCCTGGCACCTCAATGGCTGCACCCGCAGTAGCGGGTCTTGCTGCTTTACTGTTTTCTCAATACCCTACGCTAAAAGCAGCGCAGGTTAAGAAAATAATCTTAGCTTCTGGCTTACCCATAAAAACAAAAGTTGTTTTAGGAGGAGATAATGCTAATGTAGCCTCTTTAGATGAAATTTCGACTTCTGGTAAAATTGCCAATGCCTACAATGCCTTAATCATGGCAAACCAAGTAGTAAAAGGAACCTTGAAATTATAAATACACTTCATGAAAGAAATCAACAGTATTATAGCATCTCTCCTTTTTCTATTTGTTTTACAGTTTTCTTTTGCCCAAAGCAACCATTGTTATTGGCAACAAAGGGTAGCTTATAAAATGGATGTGGCTATAGATGTTGATTCCTACACATACACTGGAAAACAAGAACTTACGTATACCAATAATTCGCAAGACACTCTCCATAAAGTATATTATCACTTATACTTTAATGCCTTCCAGCCTGGTAGCGATATGGATATGCGTTTGCAAAGCATTCCCGATCCTGATGATCGAATGCTTACTACTTTAAATGAGAGCCGAATTGCGGCATTAAATAAAGATGAAATTGGTTATTTACGAGTAACGTCTCTGACACAAGATGGTAGCCCTGTAAAAATAAATGAAGAAGGTACTATTCTAGTGGTGCACCTAGCAAAGCCTTTACTGCCTAAAAGTAGTACGGTGTTAGCTATGGAATTTAAAGGACAAATACCTTTACAAATTCGCCGTGCAGGGCGTAATAGTGTAGATAATGTTGCGCTATCTATGAGCCAATGGTATCCTAAAATAGCAGCGTATGATTTTGAAGGCTGGCATGCAGACCCTTACATAGCAAGAGAATTTCATGGTGTTTGGGGAGATTTTGATGTAAAACTCACTTTAGATAAAAATTATACTGTGGGTGGTACTGGCTATTTGCAAAATGCCAATGAGATTGGTCATGGTTATGAACAAGAGGGATTCAAAATAAAAAAGCATAAGAGCAAGACCTTAACTTGGCATTTTAAAGCACCCATGGTGCATGATTTTATGTGGGCTGCAGACCCTAATTATATTCATGATGTTGTAACTATAGAAGAGGGGCCTACACTGCATTTTTTGTATAAGAATGATAAAAAATATAAAGAAGCTTGGGAAGCCGTGCAGCCACTTACCGTAAAAGCAATGGCCTATTTTAATGAGACTATTGGCACTTATCCGTACAAACAATATTCCGTTATACAAGGGGGAGATGGCGGTATGGAATATGCCATGGCAACACTCATTGCTGGTGGCGATGCTCCTAAAGATATTTCTAGTACAATGATTCATGAGTTGGCGCACTCTTGGTTTCAACAAGTTTTAGCTACTAATGAAGGAAAGCATGCATGGATGGATGAAGGATTTACCTCTTTTATCTCTGCCTTGTGTTCTAATGAAATCAAAGAAAAATCGCTAGAGAATCCTTTCAGAAATAGCTATAAAGGATATTACTACTTAGTGGCCTCTGACAAAGAACAACCGCAAAGCACACATGCAGATAGGTATGCTGCCAATATGCCCTACGGTATTACTTCTTACAACAAAGGTGCTATCTTCTTGTCTCAGCTAGGGTATATTATTGGTTGGGATAATTTAATGAACACCCTCCAAAAGTTTTATAAGGACTTTAAATTTAAAAATCCTACACCCAACGATATTAAGAGAACGGCTGAAAAGGTATCTGGAATGGAACTAGATTGGTATTTAACCGATTGGACACAAACCACAAATACCGTAGACTATGCAATTACATCTGTAGTCCCTAAAGAAGAAACTACAAGCGTAACTTTAGAAAGAATTGGTCTTATACCTATGCCCATAGATATTTTGGTTGTTTATAAAGATGATACAAGAGAAACCTTTTATGCTCCGTTACGCATGCTTAGAGGCGAAAAAGAAAATCCTTATTTAGGCATTACACGTACCGTTTTGCCAGATTGGTCTTGGTCTCAGCCTCAGTACTCCTTTAAAATAAACAGACCACTTAGTACCATAGCAGCCATTGTTTTAGACCCGTCTCAATATATGGCAGACGTTGCAATGAAAAACAATGTTTGGGAAGCTATTGATTAATTTAACCTTTATTATAATAGCACTTACCTAGAAAAAAATATTGTGAATAACAGCTATCCAAGAATAGAGAAATTAAAAAGCAAAACGCTTATTACCAAACTGTTTAAGGAAGGGAAAACAATTACTGTATTCCCTATAAAATTACTATATATAAAAACGCAAGAATTAGATGTTCCTGTAAAGGCAGGAGTTACCGCACCTAAAAGGTCTTTTAAAAATGCGGTAGATAGAAACCACTTAAAACGACTATTAAGAGAGTCCTATAGATTGAATAAACGAGGAATTTTTGACAATACAGAAGAACAATTTGCGTTAATATTCATATATCTCGGCAAAGAGATACTTGATTTTAATAAGGTAGAGCGCAAAATGATACTGCTACTGGAAAAGCTCAAAGTCTGTATTCATGAAAAAAATCCTTCATAAGAAAATACTCATACCTACCCTTGCCGTTGCCTTTCTATTTGTTAGTACTAGCTTTAAAAGCGACTTTTTTGAAATCGCAAAGCAAATAGAAATCTTTACTACATTATTTAAGGAACTCAATATTAATTACGTAGATGAGACCAACCCTGCGGAGCTTATGGATACCGCTATTAAAAATATGTTGGGAGAATTAGACCCATACACCAAGTTTCTTAATGAAGAGGATGTTGAAGCCTACAGAATAAATAACACAGGAGAATATTCTGGTATTGGTGCGCTTGTACGTTCTTATGACGATCATCTTTTAATTGTAGCGCCAAACCAAGGCTACCCTGCTGACAAAGCTGGCTTAAAAGGAGGTGATAAAATCATACAAATAGGCACTACAAAGGCAGTAGATTTTAAAGATAATGCCAGCGAACTCTTAAGAGGTGCAAACGGTACTTCTGTTGCCGTAACCTACGTAAGACAGGGAGTAACAAAAACAACTACTATAATTCGTGAAGCTATAGAAGTAGCTGCTGTACCATTTTATAATATGCTAGATGAAACCACGGGCTACATTGTATTGGCTAAATTTAATGCAAAAGCTACAGACCAAACGGCTGCTGCGTTAGAAGATTTAAAGAAGCAGGGGGCACAGAAAATGGTTTTAGATTTGAGAAATAACCCTGGCGGCTTACTTTCACAAGCAATAAATATTACTGGTTTGTTTGTGCCAAAGGGCGCCTTGGTGGTTACTACAAAATCTAAGGTTAAAAAATTTAATCGAGAATATAGAACTACGAGCCAGCCTGCAGATGCTAGTATTCCTTTGGTGGTACTTGTAAATGGCAATAGTGCCTCTGCTAGTGAAATTGTTTCGGGCAGCTTACAAGATTTAGACAGAGCGGTTATTATGGGGGCTAGAAGTTTTGGAAAAGGCCTTGTGCAAAGACCCTTAAAACTCACGTATGGCACACAACTAAAAGTAACCATTTCTAGATATTATACAGCTTCTGGCCGCTGTATTCAAGCTTTAGATTACTGGAATAGAGATGATACGGGAGAAGCGGTGCGGAATACAAAGTTTACAGATTATTTTACTAGCAATGGTAGAAAGGTACAAGATGGCGGCGGTGTATTGCCAGATGTTGAAATTGCTACGATTAAAACAAACGGATTAACGACTGCATTGCTTAATGACAATAAGATTTTTGACTTTGCAACTGAATATTTTTACACACACCCAGAGGTGACCATTAAATCATTTAAATTTAAGGATGCTGACTTTAATAGATTTAAGAACTACGTTGAAAAAAGCAACTTTACGTTTGAGACAAAAGCGGAAAAAGCGATTAAAACTGTTTTATCCAATCCTGAAAACGACTTTCTAGGTACTGATGTTAAAAACAACTACACTACTCTTTTAAACAGTATTGAAAAGGGCAAGAGAAGTGCTTTAGATTCTTTTCAAGATGAAATTAGAAAGAATTTAGAGGACGAAATTGTAAAACGTTATTTCTACAAAGAAGGTCTTTACAATTATCACCTTACGCACGACGACGCTATCCTAACTGCCAAAAGACTATTATCAAATACAGAGGAATACTCAGCTATTCTTAAGTAGTTTTAGTATTGAAAGTAATTATAGACTGTTGATTAGCTAATCGTCTTTATTACTTACGAATACTATCTTTGGAAAAAATTAGTATTTTAGCATGAGTACATTACCCGTAAAACTGCAACAACGTATTGATAATCGAATTAAAGAAAACGCTCTAAGAAATTTAGGCGTTGCTAATAATTTAATAGATTTTACTTCAAATGATTATTTAGGGCTTGCTAAAAGCGAACAGCTGTTCTCAGATACTTTTCAACTGCTACTAAATAAAAACATTACGCATAATGGCGCTACAGGATCTCGGTTACTTAGCGGAAACCATGCTTTATACCCCCTTTTAGAAGAAGAACTAATAGCTTTTTATAATGTAAATAGCGCTTTGGTATTTAATTCTGGCTATGATGCTAATATTGGATTTTTTAGCTCCGTACCACAAAAAGGAGACCTTATCTTTTATGATGCATTCATACATGCTAGTATAAGAGATGGCATTGGTATGAGCCTAGCAAAACACTTTAGCTATGAGCACAATAATATAGATGCGTTGGCGTCAAAAATAAAAACAGTACTATCTAATCAAAAAGAGGCATCTGATACAGTTGTATACGTGGTTACAGAATCTGTTTTCTCTATGGATGGTGACTCACCCGATTTGAAAGCATTGGTTTATTTCTGTATAGAAAACAACTATAAGCTTATTGTAGATGAAGCCCATGCGGTTGGGGTTTATGGTAAAAAAGGTCAAGGATTATTACACGAACTAAAGCTCCAAAACAAGATTTTTGCACAAATTATTACATTTGGCAAGGCATTTGGCGTGCATGGCGCTGCCATTACAGGCAGTCCAGAATTAAAAGCATACCTCTTAAATTATGCTCGTAGCTTTATTTATTCTACCGCATTGTCTCCGCATTGTACTGCTGCCGTTATAATGTCTCACAGATTACTGCTTAAGGAAACTAGCTTTAAGAGTTTGCTGCACGAAAACATAGCCTACTTCCTAAACTGTATAGAAAAATATAAAATAACAGCGCATTTTACCTCTAGTACGTCTGCTATTCAATCTTGCTTACTTACTGGAAATAACCAAGTAAAAGAGATTTCTTATAAGCTTAAAGAGCACGGCTTTAATGTGAAGGCAATTTTGGCTCCTACAGTACCAAAGGGTGAAGAGCGACTCCGTTTTTGCATTCATAAAGAAAACTCTAAAGAAGAAATAGGACTTGTTATAAAATTGCTAGCCAACTATCTTTAATACTATGGAAAACACTTTTTATCATCTTGCATCCTTTGAATATGTTGCCGATGTACAAATTGTAAAAGGCAAACTAGCCTCGGAGGGGATTCCTGTTTTTCTAAGAGATGAAAACACACTAAACTCAGACCCTTTAATTAGCAACGCTATTGGCGGTGTAAAACTTCAAGTTTATAGCAGAGACAAGGAAAGAGCCTTGAAAATCTATAATGAGATAAGAGCTTATGCCATAGATAATAATGGTAATCCAATTGTATGCCCCAATTGCAAAGCATCTAAGTCTGAGGCCTATTATAGAAATAAAGGGTTTTTAAATAAACTTTTTCCGTTTTTTGAGAAAAGAAAATATAAGTGCTTAAATTGTGGCATAATTACAAAACCAGAATAATAATGCAGAAAATTTTTGTAGCAGGAATATCTACGGAAGTGGGAAAAACAATAGCTTCCGCAATTTTTACAGAAGCTTTAGAAGCAGATTATTGGAAACCTGTGCAAGCAGGAGATCTGGAAAATACAGACAGTCATAAGGTTGCTGCATTAATTTCTAATACAGAAACCGTAATACACCCTAGTAGCTACGAACTAACCTCTGCCATGAGTCCTCATGCAGCGGCAGAGATAGATGGGGAACGTATAGATCGTTTTCATATTATAGAACCAAAGACAACAAAGCATCTAATTATAGAAGGTGCGGGCGGACTCTTAGTGCCTCTTAATGAAGAAGATACGATGTTTGATATTATTATGCCCAATTATAAAGTGGTGGTGGTATCTAGACATTATTTAGGCAGTATTAACCATACGTTACTTACCATTTACTGGCTGCAACAAAAGGGTTACGATGTTTCTATCCTGTTTAGTGGCGCACCAAACCCCCATACAGAAAATATTATTTTACATAAAACAGGTGTTTCCCTTATTGGAAGAATTGATGAGGAGCCGCATTTTAATAAAGATGTTATTAAAAAATACGCAGCTAGATTTAAGCATATCTTAGAAACCTTATAGCCTTTGTAGTATTCTAGCGTTCTCAATAATTGCAACTGTTTTATAATACTTATCAAAATAGGTATTGATATACGTACTCGCTTCTTCTTGGTTCTTTACAAATATAGGTTTGCCATTTCTTAGAATAACCGTTTTAGGTGCTAGCTCTTCTAGAATATATCGTAACTCTGAGATCGTATTTTCTCTTGGGTTCTTATGAAATTTAAACAATTCGTCTCTGAAAATATTACTGGGATGGGTTGCTGCCTTTGTAGGTGGCAATTTATTTAGATTCCAATATCCTATATGATACTCCATAAATAAAATATTCTTTGTATCCAAATTATTTGCAAGTATATACGCAGGAACCGTAAATCCTTCGCCATTAAAAAAAGTACCTCCATCAATTTTATTCGCTATAATATTTTTATACTCTAGGTAGCTTTCCATGGGTACTAATAATAAAATAAACAGTAAAGCGCGCGGCATTTTGGGTTTATAGTATACCGCCGCTCTGTAAACCACTAGACCCACTAGTATAAGAAGCATTGGGTACAACTGTATTAAATAATGCCCATTTATACGCCCACCCTTATAAAAAGAAAACAGCACTCCTAATATACTTACGGTTAAGAAAGCTACTGTTGGCTTAGTATAATCTAGATACTTCTTTCTCCAAGCTATGACTAAAAATAAACCAACACCCACAAAATAAGGCATCAGCTTAAATATAGTAGACCTTCTTACAGAAGCATATTCTAGTGGTGCTAGAATTACAGATTCCCGCCAGACTATAAGAGCACCGTTTAAATAATACGGAAGTATGGTAGCCGCAACTGCCAATAAAATTCCTACTCCAAAAACCAAGGGTTCTACTGCTACTAAACGATTTTTGTCAAGGTATTTTTTATAGGTCAGAAATACCCCAAGTAATAATACAGGATACGCCATATTCAGCTTTACCATAACCACTACCCCCATAAAAAATCCAGAAACTAGAAACCAATACCATTTGTCCTTTACTATTAAAATATACATTGCTGGCATAAAAAATGCCATACAAATATGCTCAGACATGACACCTTGTAAACTTCCAAACAGACTTAGAAATACTACGCAAACAAGCCCCACATAAAGCGACACCTTTTTAACAACTAACTCTTTACTTATTTTATAAGTAAAGAAAGATGTGAGCACTACTAATAAAGCACCAAAAAACCGTATGGCAATAAAACTCTTACCAAATAGCCCAATAATAGCTGCAAAGAAGGCAAAAGTTAGTGGTGGTTTTAGATCCCACAACTGCATATATGGCAAGTAACCATCTACCCAAGATTGCCCCATGAGGATAAAGGTGCTTTCATCTCTGTCTACATAATCTCTAAAAAAGAAGGGGAGTCTTATAAAAAGTGTTACAAGAAATAGAATACCAAACACAGTATAGCTATTCAAAATAGAGAAACGCTGTGTCATCTTTACATACATTCTATAAAGCATTGCGTGTGTTTTTTAAAATTATGCTACCAAGCCTTATTCTTGTAGGTGAAGGCTGAATCTAATTTAATCCCGATCTTTGCAAGATAGATAAAAGAGAATTTTTAAATTCAATGGCGTACAAAAATCTTATTGAGAGAGACCGTGCACACCTGTGGCATCCATTAACACAACATAAAACTGCCGCAGCCCCTTTGGGTATTGTAAAAGCAAAAGGAGCTATGCTTTTTGATGAAGAGGGCAATGAGTATATAGATGGTATTGCCTCTTGGTACACTTGTATGTATGGGCATTGCAATGAATATATTACGCAAGCTATAACCAAGCAAATGCAGCAATTAGATTTTGTGCTGTTTAGCGGTTTAACACATGAACCAGCGGTGGTACTTTCAGAAAAACTGATTCCACTACTTCCTAATAATCAGAAAAAACTATTTTTTAATGATAATGGTTCTACCGCAGTAGAGGCTGGTATAAAAATGGCGTTGCAATACCACCATAATAAGGGAGAAGAGAGAGATACCCTTATCGCTTTTGAAGATGGTTTTCATGGAGATACTTTTGCTGCTATGAGTGTTTCTGGTATTTCTTCCTACAACGGGCCTTTTGAAGATTTTCTTTTGAAAGTAAAGCGCATCCCTGTACCGCAAGAAGATACCCTAGTAGAAGTACTTTCATTATTAAGAATAATTACAGAAGAAAATAACTGCGCCGCCTTTATATATGAACCTCTAGTACAGGGTGCTGCAGGCATGAAATTCCATACTGTAAAAGGATTAGATACACTTATTGCTCACTGCCAAACTACAGATATATTATGTATAGCAGATGAGATTATGACAGGCTTTGGGAAAACAGGCAAGAATTTTGCGTCTGACTATCTAACCAACACGCCAGACATTATGTGTTTGAGTAAGGCACTTACAGCAGGTATGTTTCCGCTAAGTATTACTAGCTGTTCTCAAAAGGTTTATGATCAATTTTTGAGTGATGAAGTTCATAAAGGATTTTTTCATGCACATACTTTTAGCGCCCATCCTATAGGTTGCGCCGCTGTTATTGCAGGGCTAGATTTATTAAACTCTCCCAATATTTTAGCACGTAGGGCTTCTATAGCAAAGGCTCATACTGCTTTTGCGGCACAAATAGCTACGCATACTTTGGTAAAGGAAGTGCGTACCTTAGGTATAATTCTTGCTATAGATTTTGATATAAAAATGGAGCGGTATGGGAATCTAAGAGATACCCTCTATCAGTTTTTTATGACGCGTGGTGTTATCCTAAGACCTTTAGGCAGTACAGTATATGTGCTTCCTCCTTTTGTGATAACAGATGCCCAGCTTCAAAAAACATACACTGCTATTTTAGAAGCACTTGAAACTTTTTAAAACACTTTTTTTGGAAGAAAAAATATCCATAACAGCTATTGCTTCTATATCGCCTTTAGGAGAAACATTAGAGGAAACTTGGAGTAGTTATACTCATCAACATCATTGTTTTCAAACCGAAACTTTTAATGAGATAGCCCTACCTGTAGGGTCTCTATCTAGCAAAGCGAAAAACAATATTGCTACTTTAAGACAGTCTGATGCTAAATACCACACCTTAGATGAGAGTGTATTGTACGCTATTTTGGCTTCTAGAAACGCTATAGTACAAGCAGGGTGGAATGCTACCGATAACTTCGGGATTAATATTGGGTCATCGCGTGGTGCTACGGGACTTTTTGAAAAATACCATACACAATTTCTTGCTGGCGAGAAAACGGCAACCTTGGTATCCCCCACTACCACACTGGGAAATATCTCCTCTTGGGTGGGGCATGATTTACAAACGCAAGGCCCTCAAATTTCGCATTCTATCACCTGTTCTACCGCCTTACATTCTTTACTAAACGGAGTGGCGTGGATAAAGAGCGGTATGGCAACTAAATTTCTGGTGGGTGGTAGTGAAGCCCCTTTAACCCCTTTTACTATTGCCCAAATGAAGGCATTAAAGATCTACGCAAGACCAAATCCTAGCTTTTCATTGGAGGATACGGCAACTAGAGATACTCACTTTAAAAATAAGTATCCCTGCCAAGCGCTAAATCTTACAAAAACACAGAATAGCATGGTTTTGGGCGAGGCTGCTTCCATGGCGTGCTTAGAAATTGGCAAAGTACCAAATGCTTTGGCTTTTATTGAAGGTGTTGGTTATGCAACGGAACCTTTAGAACATAACGTATCTATTTCTACCGATGCTCTTTGTTTTCAGCGTTCTATGAAAATGGCTTTAAAAAATACCTTGTTACAAGAAATAGATGTGATTGTTATGCACGCCCCAGGAACTATAAAAGGAGATCTTAGTGAGTACAATGCTGTACACAAAGTTTTTGGCGATGCGCCACCTTCCATGACTACCAATAAATGGAAAGTTGGTCATACTTTTGGGGCTTCTGGAATGCTAAATATTGAATTAGCTATATTGATGCTACAAAAACAAGAATTTGTAAAAGTTCCGTTTACAACGCATAAAACCATTCCTAAGAAGATAAATAAGATTCTGGTTAATGCGGTAGGCTTTGGTGGCAATGCGGTAAGTGTAGTACTCTCACTATAATTCTAGTGTATTGTTCATCAAATGAAAAATCACTTTAAACTGTAGTAGTATTTAATTTTACTACTTAGAATTACTATTCAATCTTAAAAATTATAATGTTAGTTCGCATCTACTATCTTCAAACATCAATTTGAAAAATGCTGCCTACAAGTTTTCATCAAACACAAAAGAAATAAGTTACGACCGCATTTTTATCTTAATTCGACTATTTTTGAAGCCCGTAAGCAACAACCATTTTTTATGACCCAAGCAAGACATAACTGGACAAAAGAGGAAATACTTCATATTTATAATACTCCGTTAATGGAGCTATTATACAAGGCAGCCACTACGCATCGGGAAAATCATGATCCGAATACCGTTCAAGTCTCTACTTTATTATCTATTAAAACAGGGGGTTGCCCAGAAGATTGTGGGTATTGTCCGCAAGCGGCTAGGTATCATACAGATATTAAGGGGAATGATTTAATGACGGTGCCTCACGTAAAAGCGCAGGCTATACGAGCAAAAGCCTCGGGTAGTTCTCGGGTATGTATGGGTGCAGCATGGCGTAACGTTAAAGATGGCCCTGAGTTTGATCAGGTATTAGAAATGGTACGTACTATTAACAAGCTAGACATGGAAGTGTGCTGTACGTTGGGTATGATTACCGAAAACCAAGCAAAACGCTTGGCAGAAGCTGGTTTATACGCTTACAATCACAATTTAGATACTTCTGAAGATTATTATAAAGATGTAATTTCTACTAGGGCTTTTGAAGATAGGTTAGACACCATTGCTAACGTTCGAAAAAGTAATGTTACCGTTTGTAGTGGTGGTATTATTGGCATGGGCGAAGCGGTAGAAGACCGTGCTAGTATGTTGGTAGCCTTATCTTCTTTAAATCCGCAACCAGAATCTGTTCCTATTAATGCCCTAGTTGCTGTAAAAGGAACACCAATGGAAGATATCGCCCCTATATCTATCTGGGAAATGGTACGGATGGTAGCAACCACTAGAATTGTTATGCCAGAAACACAGGTGCGCTTATCTGCTGGGCGTACAGAAATGAGTAGAGAAGGGCAAGCTATGTGTTTCTTTGCAGGTGCAAATTCTATATTTGCCGGTGATAAACTACTCACTACTCCTAACCCAGATGTAAATGATGATATGGAAATGTTTAAACTGCTAGGGCTTAATCCGCAGAAGCCGTTTACCAAAGTATCGCAACCAAAAACTATAGAAGCGGCTGAGTCTAGTTTTGAATCTCTAGGGGAAAAGCCAAGGTGGACAAGACCTGAGCATACCATAGACCGAAACGAAGACGCTAGAAAAAAAACAAAATTGACGGACTAGTTTATAACTTTAGATTATTGTTCTAAGCTCCCCTACCCTATATTGTAATTACTCGACTAGTGAATTTAATTGAAGTACCTAGAGTTGCTACTATTACAAAAGAAGATTTTGTAAAGCACTATTTAAAACCCCAGAAACCCGTTGTTATAGAAAAATTTGATGGCGGTTGGGCGGCACATACCAAATGGTCTTTAGCGTATATAAAAGAAAAAGCAGGCGATCATATGGTGCCTTTGTATGATGATAGACCCGTGCACCACAAAGACGGATTTAATGAGCCACATGCCCAAATGAAAATGGCAGCTTATATAGATTTGCTGAAAAAAGAACCTACCAAATACCGTATTTTCTTATGGAATCTATTAAAAAAGGTTCCTGCACTACAAAAGGATTTTAACTACCCAGATTTTGGACTTCGGCTTTTAAAAACCGTCCCTATGTTATTTTTTGGCGGTACAGATTCCCACACTTTTATGCATTATGACATAGACTTGGCAAATATTTTTCATTTTCATTTTGAAGGGCAGAAAGAATGTATCCTATTCCCTCCTTCTGAAAATAAACACTTATACAAAGTACCCTACGCAATTATTACCCATGAAGGTATTGATTTTTCTAATCCAGATCTTAACCGTTGGCCAAATCTAAAAATAGCAAAAGGGTATAAAACGCTTTTAAAAGATGGTGAAGTACTCTACATGCCAGAGGGTTATTGGCACTATATGAAATATAAAACACCTGGCTTTTCTATGAGTTTACGGGCATTGGCAACCAATCCTAAAAATCTTGCAAAGGCAGCATACAATATTTTTATCATGCGCCATTTTGATGTTTTGATGCGAAAATTAAAAGGGCAGCAATGGATTGATTGGAAAAACACCAAAGCAGTTAAAGGAAGTGTGATTAAGTGACAGCCTACTTGAAAGGAAACAATATATTCGTACCGGAACATTCATCATAATTTTAAAAAAATGAAAAATTTAGGATTACTAGCAGTACTTTTTTTAAGTGTAAATTTTATAAATGCACAGGCATTTAGTGGTAAAGGAGATTCAAAGTTTCAAATAGGCGCAGATCTTCAAGACAATGGTAGCGGTATTGTTGTTTCTTATGATGAAGGACTGGGCGAAAACTTTTCCGTAGGTGTTTCTACAGGGTATACTTTAGGTGTAAATAAGGCAATAGATGCAGATTTTGGAGATCGTATTAAGTTAGTAGCAAGGTTTAACGCAAATATTGGCAGTGTTATGAACCTTGGTGATCATGTAGATATTTATCCTGGACTAAACTTGTCTTTAAAGCAGTTTGGCGGACATTTAGGTGGTCGTTATTTCTTTAGTGATGGTTTTGGTGTTTTTACAGAATTTTCCTTGCCATTTGCGAAGTATGATAATAGTACTTTAACAAACGCAGAACAGCTAAACAACCAATTTACTTTTGGTATTGGTGCCGTATTTAATTTATAAAACTCTATTTACTTTAAGGAATAAGCCGTTTGGATACCTCATATACCAAATGGCTTTCCCATCCCCTATACAATAGGTAGTCTGTTAATTTTTTGCGCTTCTTAAAAAGGTTCTTTTCACTTGTTATTTGGCGCATTCTCTTTTCTGCCAAAATCTCTAAAGTCTCTAAATACAGTCCATCCTCAATTTCAGATAGTGCCGCGGTAATATTATATTGCCCTATAGCTCTCAGTTTCAATTCTCTCTTTATACGGTTTCTTCCCCATTTTTTTATATTGAATTTACCTCGTGCGTAACTACGTGCAAAGCGTTCTTCGTTTAAAAAACGGTCTTGAATTAATTGCCCAATAATAGTATCTATTGCCAGTGGTATCATTCCCATATCTCTAAGCTTCTGCGCCACCTCTTTATGGCAGCGGTCTTGGTACGCACAAAAGCTCTCTATCTTTTTTGTAGCTTCTTCTACCGTAAAACATGGGTTACTATTCATTTGAAGATGACAATTCTATTTTGAGCTGCTAAGTTAGTAAGCTTTGCATGATTATGTTTCTTTTGAGCCTGTGGTGTGGTTTTAGCGGCGATGTGTATAATATTGATATGAAGGCTAGGTTTTAGTTGGGTTGGAAAGCATGGTTGGGTCTATTTAATTGTATCAGCGAGGTGCTTTAGGAAAACTATACTAGAGATAATGGTTATAAAGACCGTTGCACGGTAAAACCTGTTTAAGAGTTTGTAATATTTTCTATAGTCGTTTGTATATGCGTGATTTAAGTATTATTTTAAAGGCATGGAATTACAAAAACAGCCTACATTAGCAGATACGATCTG
>Ga0115565_10000784_pt1 | contig 27059 bp, 18 predicted proteins | sample COGITO_mtgs_1105_FD_87199 | JGI IMG/M metagenome (GOLD analysis project Ga0115565, IMG submission 87199) | Pelagic marine microbial communities from North Sea - COGITO_mtgs_110530 | ecosystem: Environmental > Aquatic > Marine > Epipelagic | place: Germany:Helgoland, sampling site Kabeltonne... | reverse complement strand
TACATCTTGCCAGTTTTTATACACATGCGCCAAACTGAATTAAAGCAAACATTAGGAAAATGCATGCTCAACGAACAACACAAACAAGATTTTGAACGACAAGGTTATATTGTACTTCCAGCGTTATTTACGCATGCCCAAATGACCGCTCTCAAAGCAACTGCAATGAGCATTGTTGATGAATTTGACCCGCAGTCAACTTCTTCGGTGTTTTCCACAGAGACAGAATCAAATACCGGTCGCGATGAATACTTTTTGAGCTCGGACGACAAAATGCGCTGCTTTTTCGAAGAAGATGCATTCGATGTTAACGGCGAGTTAAAGCAAGCAAAAGAACTCAGTATCAACAAAATTGGTCATGCTTTGCACGCACTGTCACCTGAATTTAAGGCGTTCAGCCACTTACCTGAAATAGCCCAAATAGCAAAAGATCTCGGTGTTTCAAGCCCTGAAATTCGACAATCCATGTATATTTTTAAGCAGCCCAACATCGGCGGCGTGATCCGCTGGCATCAAGATGCGACCTACTTCTTTACCTCACCCCAGTCAGTTGTCACATTTTGGTTTGCGGTTGAAGACGCTACCTTAGAAAATGGCTGTTTGCAGGTCGACAAACAAGGCGCCAACTTTCCCCTCAAAGAACAATTTAAACGCTATGCCGATGACACCACCGAATTACTACAACTCGAAAAAATTGCTTGGCCAAGCAATGACCGTGCAGCAGCGCTTGAAGTGAAGGCGGGCACACTAGTCGCGTTTAATGGCGTGCTTCCTCACTTTAGTGCAGCTAATCGCTCGAATAAATCGCGGCATGCATTTACCTTACATATTACTTCAGGAGACGCTGTCTACAACCAACATAATTGGCTGCGAGCAACAGGCGTTAAGATTTAATTCTGTGTGTTAGGCAATAAAGTCACTGCGGCCCGACGACAAAAAAATCAATAAGATTATCGGTATAAGAATCGATGCCATTTCAAATCCTCCTATACTGTCAGCGTTTGAACGTAAGTGAACTCACTGTGTGCAAACTTTGTATCTACTTATAATGAAAATCAAGTAAAGGACCCCGAGATGCCAGAAGGCCCAGAAATTCGCTTAGCCGCAGATAAAATAGCCAAGGTAATCGAAGGTCAAACCATTGAGCTGATAGAAGTTGGCCTTGCGCATTTGTCAGTACCGGCCAAATTACTGACAGGGAAGAAAGTTGAGCGCGTCGAAACCCGAGGCAAAGCGATGTTGATTCATTTTGATAACGGCATGAGCGTCTATTCTCACAACCAACTCTACGGCGTTTGGAAAACAGCAAAGCGCGGCGAAGTTCCAAACACCAAACGCTCGCTGAGACTCGCGCTGCATACCGCACAAAACAGTGCACTGCTGTATAGCGCATCTGATATTGGTGTTTACAAACACGAGGAGTTAAGCGCGCATCCGTTCTTAAGTAAGATTGGACCTGACATTCTCCAGCCAGGCTTAAAATGGCAAGATGTGCGCAAGCAACTTCAAGCAAAACACTTTTGCGGCAGAGGGCTCAGCGCACTCTATCTAGACCAACACTTTATCGCAGGTATTGGCAATTACCTGCGCACCGAAATCCTGTTTGCAGCCGGTATTCATCCAGACTACAAGCCAAAGCAACTCAGCACAGCACACCTAAAACGCTTGGCTCAGCAAACACTTATCATTAGCCAACGCGCTTACCTGACAAAAGGTCACACGGTCCCTGAAACATTAGGCAATCGACTGGCCAAAACAAAAGGCAATTATGAAAGCATACGTTTTATGGCCTTCAACCGAGAAAACCAGTTATGCAGACACTGTGTCAGCCCTATTATCAAGGCGCAACGAAACGGCCGACGAATATACTGGTGCGAGGTATGTCAGCCCCTTACGCCCGCTAGTTAAATTGCTTTTGTAAAAATCCAGCGACTTCTTCAAAGTACTCGCTACGGGACTTATCATCAAAAAAGCCATGCCCGGCCGTGCCTCTAAAAAAGGTTTGATAAGGCTTGTTATGTTTATCTAGCTGAGCCATAAGCGCTTCGGCGTGCTTAAATGGCGCTCTTTCATCTTCCTCACCATGGGCCAGTAGTAACGGGGCTTTAAGCTTACTTACATGATTAACTGGTGACTGCGCACGCAAGACGCTTAGGTCTGTGCCCAACTCATTTTCTAGAAACGCTTTGCCATATAAAATTCTGGGAATATCACCCTCATTAAACATCATCTCTAGGTCATATACACCCGCATTGGCAATGACACATTTAAACAAATCAGGCTTGATTGTGGCTGACATCACAGCTGAGTAAGCGCCAAAGCTTGCGCCCATTATGCATACTTTGTCTTGTTGAATGCCGCCTTGCTGAATCACCCATTCGGTGCCTTCAATAATGTCTTGCTGTACCCGTGTACCCCAATTTTGTTCTGATGCATCACCGTAGGCTAAACCATAGCCACTAGAGCCGCGAAAGTTAAGCCTAAGCACGGCATATCCCTGCGCGGTTAACATCTGTACTTCGCGATCAAATGACCAATAGTCACGCGCGAAGGGACCGCCGTGAACCAGTGTAATCAAAGGCACATTCTTATTAGGATCAACGCTAGTCGGATAGGTAATGTAGCCTGGTATTTCAATGCCATCGGAAGCCTTAAAAGTAAACGGAATAGATTCTGAAAATTGCTCTTTGGGGATCGAGGGAAAATTCGAGAACAGCAGTCTAAATTTGTTTTCGCTCTTGTCATACAAATAGAAGCTGCCAGCTTGCTGATCGTTGGACACATAAATTGACCAAAGATTACCATCGTCACTGCTACTGGTAATATCTACCTGATAGCCTTTAAAGGTATTGATCAAAAATTCGTAAACACGCGCTTCTTCACTGGATTTATCGAACACCGTGTACAATGGATAACCCGCATCGGTTCTAACCGCGTATATTTCGGTGTCATCATACGAAAATACTAAAGATGTAATGTCTACTTGCTCATTTAGAAATAATGTTTCTTTTTTTCCAGTTTCGATATGTTGCTTGTAAAGCCCTTTTGTATCCTGATCTTTATTGTCGATAAAATACAAAAATTCGCCGCTCTCATCGATAGTAAGAGGGTTGTATCCTCGCCCAAATTGATCGCGAGGTATCTCTATCCATTTCATACCATCTTCGACAAAACGAAAGGCGCGCTTTTCATCATCGCTGTTAATCCCTACCGCAAGTCTGATATTGCCTTTTTTATCTGTAATAAATTTGGTAAACGGCACAGGCCCACCTGCTAGCATTGAGCTCATGCGGCCATTATCTATGTTTAAACGATGCACGGCAGGCACTCTGGAGCCATCACGAGAAAAAGGATACGACGCTATCAATATATCGTTATCATCGTGGTCCAGCCGATTAATAACCTCGGCAACCCCGTCTACGCTTTTCTTTGTTTGTAAGTTAGTGCCCACTGTCTGCTCGCCAGCGCGCTGGCCGTAAATGATTTCACCTCGCTTGCCGTTATAATCAATCGCATATAGCTCGCCTGTCGAAATAGGAGAATCTTCCCACGGCAAAAAGTAGTTAATGGCAATCACCAAACGTTCGTTGTTTGCCCAGAAATATTGACCAACTTCTTGCCTGGAACCAAAATCAGCACCTCCAACCGACGAAAAATCATCTGCTGTAACCACTGCCAATTTGCGCTTTCCTTGATCTTTTATGACCAGCGCGAGATGCTTTCCATCCGGTGAGATTTCGACATCATGATACTCAAAACTTTGAGCAAAATCGCTAGGCGTTGCTGCAACTGCGGCCGTTGAAAAGACACCAGCGATAATACTAAGGATGAATGAAAATACTGAAACGCTGAGTCTACAAAATGTAGGGTGAGATTTTAGGGGCGTAAAATTCATATAAATTCCTTTTATATATTACGTTAATTATCAATTGGTAAGGGGGAGCTCACATACTTGTTGAGTGATTAGTAAAACCCAACATTTACGACAAACATAAACGCGAGCGAACCTTTGTGGGCACTATACGCACATATTAAACCCGCCGTTTTACTGCTTATCTGCAAACCCTTTTGTCGTATGTTATCAAAGTTAAACGCAAATACTAGCCAATCTTAATATCCAAAGATGAAAAGTCTCATTGTACAAAAGCAGAACATCTAGAAATATCAGCCAAACAGTCTTTCCCAAAGAGAACGTTTCTTCTTTGGTGCCAATGGCGGCGTCGGTGCTTGGCCAGCACACGGCTTTGAGCTTGCAGGCAACGCACTTATAATAGCTGGCACGCTCATTATATCACCGCATCCCGGGGCAGATAGCTCGCCCGTTGCTCTATCAAAATGTGCAATCCCCAACTCGCTTGGAAAACGTCTGGATAGGTTCTTGGGTGACTGCGTCTTTTGAAACGCGATAAATATCTGCATCGCGCCGCTAGCCCCTGACAGTCCAACATTTGAATTATCATCTGCGCCGACCCAAATACTGCTAACCAAGTTGCGGTCAAAACCAGCAAACCAACTGTCTCTATAGTCATTAGTTGTACCCGTTTTGCCCGCCATATTGACGCTTGGAAACTGACGCTTGATTTGTTTCGCGGTTCCATCTAAGGTCACTTTATGCAATGCGTAGTTGAGTAGATACGCAGCCGGCACACTCGTTCTCTGCTCTGCAAACACCTCACGCTGCCATAATAATATGTCATCGTGCGTGCTCACCGCACTCAGGGCATGTAATTCTACAAAACGACCATTGTTGGCGATTGTTTGGTACATTTGATTGACTTGTAATGGCGACAGTTCCAGTGCGCCAAGTGTAAGTGAGGGCACTTGTTTTATGGGTTTATCAACACCCAGTCTTTGCAAGGTATAAGCGACTTCATCAAGTCCCAGTTGCATGCCCAGTTTGACACTAGGCACATTATAGGACTTGGTGATGGCCTCAATCAGCGGCACTTGCCCTCTAAATTTCTTATCCGCATTTAATGGCTCCCATAGAGAACCGCCGGTACTTTTTAGCTTAATCGGTTTATCTTCTAATGGTGTCGCTAAATTATAGCTAGAAGGATCTTCTAGCGCGGTTAAGTAAACGGCCGGCTTGACTAATGAGCCTATTGGACGCTGTGCATTTAAAGCGCGATTAAATCCTTGGAATGTGAGATCTTTACCCCCAACAATAGCCCTAATTCCTCCTGTTTGGATGTCACTAACGACCATCGCGGCGTCTAGCTTTGGTTTTTTTCGTGCTAATGCTATCTTATTGACCTGCTCTGACAATGCTTTTTCGGCGCGAATTTGCGCGTTAACATCTAAGGTAGTAAACACCTTGATGCCTGATTCTCGCTGTGCTTGCTGATCGATTACCTGCTCAAGTTCCAATCGTACTTTTTGCATAAATGCAGGATGTTGACCGCTTGCAAGACTCGAGCGCCCGGAAATGCCCATACTTTGATTGACATAGACCTGATACTCATTCTTTGATAACTCATTGGCTTCGAATAGCAGTCTTAAGACTAAATTGCGACGCTCTAACGAACGCTCAGGATAGCGTGTCGGGTGGTAATATGATGGCCCTTTGACCATGCCCACGAGTGTTGCAATCTCCGGCATGGTCAGTTCGCCAAGCGGTTTATCAAAGTAATAGTGACTGGCTAAACCAAAACCATGCACTGCAACAGCACCATTTTGCCCCAAAAACACTTCGTTGATATAAGCATTCAAAATCTCTTCTTTGGAATACCTAAAATCAATCACTAGTGCCATAAGGGCTTCTTTTAGCTTGCGGATGTATGAGCGCTCGCGTGTTAAAAAGAAATTTTTAGCTAATTGCTGAGTCAGCGTGCTACCGCCCTGCACCGTCCTGCCAGCCGTCACATTAGCCACTAGCGCACGCGCAATAGACAATGGAGCGACACCGAAGTGCTCATAAAAATCACGGTCTTCCACAATCACCAAGGCTTCTTTTAAGCGCGCTGGTATTTGCTCTTTTCCAACCAGCATACGATCTTCTTCCAGACCATTGACCATTCTTGCCACTAGCCAAGGCTCTAATTTTACTTGCCTCAACGAGCGACGATTGCCCAGATCGGTAATTTTACTGATTCGCCCATTCTTCCATTCTAATTCAAGATGACGCTCATCTTCGTCATTATCGGGAAAATGGAAAGCCCGACGTTTGACCCTTATTTTATCTGCATATTGACTAAATTCGCCGGTATTCTCAGCGTTAGCAACACGCCTATAACCTAATAGATGAAGCTCATCTTTTACTTCTTTGATATCTATTTCTTGCTCAAGGATGAGCGCTAGTGGTCGCGCGTATACCTGCACCGGCACTTGCCACTTGTTGCCCTCGAAGCGCTTTTTGACATGCGCATCCAAGTACACTAAGTAACCAGATAACACAACGCAAAAAATAACCACCAGCTTAATAAAATGCTTTTTGAGCCATCGCCATGGCGCTAATAAAAAGTGTAATAGTTTCAAATCGGTATCGTTCTTAAAATATTGCTCAAAATGGTTCTCAACATATAGTTATGTGTGCTTAATGGACATCAAAGGCAAGCAAGTGACAGGGTAGTTTTTAAGTAAGCTTGATACATTGGTCTATAAAGGTGGACATTGATTAGGCTTGATCTTAATCTAAAAGTTCAAGAAAGGCATCTTAGGATTAAAAATGGGTACGGACGAGCAGCAAGTTCTCAATTACATCGAAAAATATGCAAGCGTTTTTAATGAGTTTGCGAAAGACGTATTAATGCGAGGAATGAGCACAGAGCAACATGCTAGTCCCTCGATGTTCGATCCAAAAAAGCTCAGTAAATTGTTAGAGGGCAATGTCAAACTTGACCCGAACAAACTGATTCAACATCAAATGCAATATATGCAACAACAAAGCGACTTGTGGCAATTGGCTTCTAAAGCAATGATGGGGGAGAGTTTAGCAGGTAGCGAAACAAGCAAATCGACTGACCGCCGATTTTCGCATGATGAATGGCAAAAAAACCCTGTTTATAGCTATATCAAAGAATCCTACTTAATTAACTCAAACATGATGAGCGGCATGCTGGATGCAATCGAATTTGAAGATGATAAATCCAAAGAGCAAGCGCAGTTTTATACACGACAATACGTCAACTCATTGTCGCCTACCAACTTTGTCCTGACCAACCCAGAAGTGTGTGAAGAAATATTAAAAAGTAAAGGCCAAAACTTAGTTAAAGGAATGCAAAACTTCTTAGAAGATCTAGAAAAAAGCCCTCTCGAGGCGTTTAAAATGCGTCAGTCCGATGCTGACGCATTTACACTGGGTAAAAACCTAGCAACAACGCCCGGCAAAGTAGTTTATCAAAATGAACTTATTCAACTGATTCATTATCAACCTAGCCAAAGCAAATGCTTCGAAGCGCCAGTATTAATTGTACCGCCGTTCATTAATAAATATTACGTACTCGATCTCGACGAAAAAAAATCAATGGTAAAAGGTTTATTGGATGACGGCTACTCGGTATTTATTATTTCGTGGGTTAACCCAGATGCATCGTTAAAAGACCACAACTTTGTAGACTACATGCACAAAGGACCGATTATTGCGTTAGAACAAATCAAGACCATTACCCAACAGCAGAAGGTTAACGTAACGGGTTTTTGTGTGGGCGGCACGTTAGCCTCCACTACAGTGGCTTATCTGCGTGCAAAGGGTGATGAGACAGTCGCATCACTAACGCTGTTGACCACTTTGTTGGACTTTAGCCAACCTGGAGAAGTAGGAAACTATTTTAGCGAAGAATTGCTACAGATGATTGAACAAAATGCCGACATGAAAGGCGTCTTCGATGGCCGTATAATTGGTATGAGCTTTAGTCTACTGCGAGAAAACAGCCTGTTTTGGTCGTTCTTTATTGATAACTACCTAAAAGGCAAAGACCCGGCCCCCTTCGATATTTTATATTGGAATAGCGATTCAACCAATATTCCTGCAGCATGTTTCAAACAATATCTGCGCATGACATATTGGGACGATAAATTAAAAGAACCCGGCGCTGTTAAAATTGACGGTGTGCCTATCGATTTTGGTAACATAGATGTGCCTGTTTATTTTTTATCAACGGTGGCTGACCATATAGTGCTGTGGCAAGGCGCGTATCAAGGCACTAAGTTGGTCTCAGGCCCGGTTAGATTTGTGCTTGCAGGTTCTGGTCATTTGGCAGGGGTTATCAATCCCACTAAGGGAGGTAAATATCCGCATTGGATTAATGATGACATACCTGATTCAGCTGAAGAATGGCTTGCCGACGCGAGTGAGAATGCAGGGTCTTGGTGGCCCGATTGGCACAAATGGATGGCCGCTAGCTCTGGCAAAAAGATCAAAGCCCCCACACCAGGAAAACACCCTGACTTACCAGCTTTGATGGATGCGCCGGGTAGTTATGTGAAGATAAGATTGGATGAATAAGCCTTCATTTCCGAGCGATACTTAGCAAATGAAAGGCCTTGACGCGAGACAGCGTCAAGGCGCACGAGAAGCGCAGGCGAGGTTTTTCTCACCTGCGTTTTGCTGACTATCTGTCTAAATTCATCACTTTGACCCACGCTGCAATAAAATCATCAACAAATTTTTGTTTTGACGTATCAAAAGCATATACCTCTGCAATAGCACGCAATTCAGAGTTAGAACCAAATACTAAATCAACCGAGCTTGCCGTCCACTTTTGTGCGCCTGTTTTGCGGTCTAAACCAACATACACACCATCTGTGGATGACTTTTTCCAAACGGTAGACATATCCAACAAGTTAACAAAAAAATCATTACTCAGCGTACCAGGTTTAGCCGTAAAAACGCCCTGCTGACTACCTTGATAGTTTGCATTTAGCGCGCGCATGCCGCCCACTAATACAGTCATTTCTGGCACCGTCAATGAAAGTTGATCAGCTTTGTCCACCAAGCTTTCAGTCGGTGATTTATAGCTTTCATCAATATCAAAGTAATTGCGAAAACCATCCGCTTTTAACGCCAACAAATCAAACGAGTTAGTGTCCGTCTGGGCCTGGGTAGCATCACCTCGACCCGGCGTAAAAGGCACAGTCACGTCAAAACCAGCGTCTTTTGCGGCTTTTTCAATGGCGGCTGCCCCCCCCAACACGATAAGGTCGGCAAGCGAGACACGTTGACGATTAAACAGGCCGGAATTCGCGTCTTTTTGGATTTTCTTTAATGCTGTAAGGACTTTATTCAGTTCAGCAGGGTTATTAGCTAGCCAATCATTTTGGGGAGCTAACGCAATACGGGCACCATTTGCCCCGCCACGCATATCCGCATCACGATAGCTTGCTGCAGATGCCCATGCCACGCGCACCAGTTCAGGGACGCTCAGACCCATTTCAAGAATTTGCTGCTTAAGTTTTTGGGCATCGTTTGCGTCAATTGTAGAATTAGTTTGCGCAGAAATTGGATCCTGCCAAATGTGTTCTGCCTCTGGCACCTCTTTACCCAAAAAGTTTCTGCTAGGTCCCATGTCTCTGTGTGTTAGCTTGTACCAAGCTTTGGCAAACGCCAGTTGATACTCGCTTGGGTCCGCTAAAAAACGCTCGGCTATTTTACGATATTCCGGGTCAAATTTAAGCGCCAAATCCGCGGTGGTCATAACCGGTGGATTAAATTTACCTTCAATATGAGCATCAGGCACGATAGCGTGCAGAGACTCATCAGTCGGTATCCACTGAATAGCGCCGGCAGGGCTGCGCGTCTGCTTCCATTCGAAATTTAGCAAGTTGCTCAGATACAATGATGACCAGCGGGTAGGTGCCTGTGTCCATGCCCCTTCTAATCCACTGGTAGTCGTGTCTTCAGAGTGGCCCTTGCCACATTTGTTCTTCCAACCCAAACCTTGCTCTTCAATGCCAGCAGCGGCTGGCTCTGGGCCTAGGCAATCAGCGGGCTTGCGCGCACCGTGCATTTTACCAAATGTATGGCCACCGGCAATTAATGCTAGCGTTTCTTCATCGTTCATCGCCATACGTTCAAAAGCAGTGCGGATGTTTTTGGCTGAACCTAGCGGATCAGGAACGCCTCTAGGCCCTTCTGGATTGACATAGATTAATCCCATGTGAGTGGCACCCAATGGACGCTGCAATTGGCCATTTTTGTCTTCGCGATCACTTGCGAGCATTTCAACTTCTGGTCCCCAATATACCATATCAGGTTCCCAGTCATCTGCGCGCCCACCCGCAAATTCATACGTCTCAAATCCCATATTTTCGAGTGCTACGTTGCCAGCCAATACCATCAAATCAGACCAAGAGAGTGCTTCGCCAAATTTCTGCTTGATAGGCCACAGCAACCGTCTAGCTTTATCTAAGTTGCCGTTATCCGGCCAACTGTTTAAAGGTTCAAAGCGCTGTTGACCACCGCCTGCTCCGCCTCGTCCATCCAACGTACGATAAGTACCGGCGCTATGCCATGTCATGCGTATAAAAAATGGCCCATAATTGCCGAAATCAGCTGGCCACCAATCCTGCGAGGTTGTTAGTAGGGTATTGATATCGCTTTTGACCGCATCTAAGTCCAAGCCATTAAATTGCTTAGCGTAGTCAAAGGTTGCACCGTATGGGTTTGAGTCTGCATCGTGGTCTCTTAAGGCACTGAGGTTAAGTTGATCTGGCCACCAAAACTGATTAGTTTTGGCCTCTCCTGCTTTTACAGAACCGGTTCCCATGGCACCTTTTGGCTTAGTAAGTTCCGCTGTTTCACTAATAGCATTGCTTGAAAGTGACAGAAGACCAACTAAGCACGCTAATTTTGTTTTTGTTGCCCATGTAAATTTTTTCATGTGTGTATCCTATTGGTTCGCATTGGTTAAATGCATTAGGTGATGTCCACCTCATCTTTGATTTAGGTCATTTGCATACTTAACTACGAATTTGTTAACAAGATATTAATATGCAACGACGATACACAGTATAGAAACGATTGATGCTTTATTGTTGCGAATAAAAACGATTGTGCTAATCGGAAAATGTGGTGGTGGGCATCCGTAACGAAATCAGCTATGATCACGCTCTTAAACTTTTAACATCGGCGCACCCTTGATCATTATAAAAAAATATCCCAACCGTCGTATGTACGATACTAATAAAAGTAAGTACGTAAATTTGGATTATATTAAAGTACTGATCAACGATCGCAGCGAGTTTAGAATTGTTGACTCCAAATCTGAAAATGACATTACAAAATCAGTGTTGTTACAAATTATCGCCGAATCAGAAAGCAACGAAAACCAAAGCTTGTTGACGGATGTGCTACTTAAGCAATTAATCAGATTTTATGATAGCGACATGGAAATATTTTTACGGCAGTATCTTGAGCAAAGCATTGTTCAATTTATTGAGCAGCAAGATAAAGTGCAAAATGTCATGAAAAATATGGTCGATAACTCTCCGATGAATGTTTTTTCTAAGATGATGGAGCAAAATATGGCAGCGTGGACCGCGAAGTCAAAAGTTAAAAAAGACTAATATTCAATCACTTAAATCATTCCCACCTTGATGCCATTGCGCCAAATCAATATTTTGTTGCACTGCAACAAAAAAACACTTGATCTTCTCTACAGTTTGTCTATTATTTACACATATTAAATGTTGCAGCGCAGCAAACCAACTGAGGCTTAGTTAATTTGGTGCGTTAACAATGACTGCCGTGTTAATGAGGAGAAGCGTATGTTTGGTCAATTTACAGAACAGATGAAAAAATCAGCACAACCTGCAAATGGTCTGTTTGCCGCTAACGCCAAGATGTTAGAGCAAATGTCCGTTCAGCAAACTCAGTTTTTCTCGGGCGTCATCAGCGATAGCGTTAAATTGATGGACACTGTATCCACTCAAGCAGACATGAAAGAGGTTCTTGCTGCTCAGAGCATTTTTATGCAGTCATTTCGCGATCGAATGACAGGTGTAATAAAAAGCAGCCTAGAGTCTGCCTCTTCGATCAGTCAACAAACAGCAAAAAGTGTCGTAGATTCAACAGCATCTGCACAACAAGCGGTTAAAACGACCGTTAAAGATAGTAAGCCCGTATCGGCTGGCAACAAACCGGTGAGCAAAAAATCTGCCGCCAAACCAGCTGAGAAGAGCAAAAAAGCCATAGCATCGGCAAGAGCTCCAAAACCCACCACTGCCGTAACAGTGGAAAAAAAAGCAGTAACTACGCCCGCTAAAACAGTCAATAAAACGATTGCAAAGCCTGCGGCAAAAGCGCTTGCAAAACCTGTTGCTGAGTTAAGCGCAGATGAAGTGAAAGCAACCGCCAAATCAACAATAGTAAAAGCTGAAACAGCTTCTACTGAAACAAAATAACGTAATTATTATTTAACTTATATTTTAAACTGGAGATTTATCATGTTAGACAAAATGAACGAACAACTTAAAGAGTCAATGAAGCCTGTGACAGAACTTGCTACTTTAAACATGACTACTTTGCAAACATTGGCTGAAAAGCAAAATGCATTGTTCTCTACTTTACTTAGCCAAGGTGTTTCATTTGCAGAAGCTGCTAGTCAGCAAAAAGATGTTACTAGCCTAGCTGAAGCTCAAAAGGCTTATTTAGAATCTTTACAGACAACCGTTACTGACGCGGCAAAAGAGACTTATACTTTAGTGTCTGGTGCTCAAGCTAAAGCAACTGAAATGATGAAAGGCATGAGTGAAGAATTCACTAGCAAAGTTGCAACCGCAACATCTGCAGCGACTGCTAAATAGTTTTCAAAACGAGTATGCGTGTCTCGCACACTCGTTTGTTTGTTTATAGACAAACATCAAATATTGAAACTTCATTCACTAAGACGATGCGTGTTAAGGTGTCTGGAGTTTTTTTTGACCTGCCATTTAGCCGTCAGTAGGAGTGAATATGAATTACCAAGCATATGATTATATCGCGAGAAGCGGACAACTCATGAGCGAAAGCTTTAGTTTAGTCAACGATCTCATTTCACACCCTTCCAATCCATACTCTTATACTTGGTCAGGTCGCATTGCGAGCGCTACATTAGAAACCGCAATACGAGTGACACAACGCTATGACAAACTTGGCTTTAATCTAGAAGATGTCGAAATAGATGGCAAAAAGTACAAAGTAAAAGAAGAGATTGTGGTCGATAAACCATTCTGTCATTTGACTCACTTTAATAAAGTAGGCCATACGGCCAACGATAAAGTGTTGCTGGTGGCACCATTATCAGGACACCACTCAACGTTACTTAAAGGAACCGTCGAAGCACTGCTTCCAAAGCATGAGATTTATATAACAGACTGGCTTGACGCCAGAGAGGTGCCATTAGAAGAAGGCCCATTTTCGTTTGACTGCTATGTCGAATACCTGATCGATTTTATGAATCACTTAGGCAGTGACGTACATGTCATTGCGATTTGCCAACCCACCGTACAGGCATTGATTGCGACTGCCGTTATGGCGCAAGAAAAAAACCCAAATTCACCAAAGTCTTTAACTTTAATGGCTGGACCGCTTGATACCAGCAAAAATCCGACGCGTGTCAACGAATTTGCCCACAAAAATCCAATGTCTTGGTTTAAAAACGTCGCGATAATGAAAGTTCCAGTAGGTTATCCCGGTGTCGGCAGAGAAGTGTATCCCGGCTTTATGCAACTGGGTGGTTTCATTTCAATGAACAAGCAAACTCATATGAAAAAACACGCTACATACTTTCAAAACCTGTTGTTTGGAGAACAAGAAGATGCGGATCGTTTTAGAGCGTTTTATGATGAATACATGGCAGTTTTGGACATGCCAGCAGAGTTTTATTTAGAAACTATCGAACGTATTTTCAAAAATAACGAGTTAGTCGAAGGAACGATAACTTACAAGGGCCAGCCTGTTGATTTTAGCGCAATCGAAAATACAGCCTTATTAACCGTTGAAGGTGCTGAAGACGATATCTGTGGCATTGGTCAGACTCAAGCGGCGCAGGAGCTGTGTCAGACAATTCCTAAATCAATGAGAAAGCATCACGTTCAGCCTGGCGCCGGACACTACGGTATTTTTAGCGGTTCGATGTACCGTAAAAATATTAGACCTTTGGTCACTGAGTTTATTGAAAAATACACATGATGGACACTTGTTTAGTGTAAGTCCCATCATTTGTTGTACAAATAAAGTGTCCTTTTTAGGGCACTTTTTGCATTATTGGTTTGTCCTACTATATGAACTTGGTTACATTACCAAACAGTAGGTTATACTCAGCCTGACACGGTTGATAATTAAAGGAATGAATTCCAAAATGAACGATAAGATAAGGACACTAATTCAAAGTACTCTTTGCAATGCAAAAGCAGGGTCAAAAAAACGTGTGCAAAGTGTCGCGATGACCGCTATTGGCCTGCTTTGTCTGCCAGCACAGGCAATAACGCCCGAAGCAATCAAAGACCGCATCGCTAACAATCAAGCCGGATTTGCTGAATGCCTCGTGCAATTGGAAGATAAAGCTGCCTCTCAGGGCGTATCAGCTAGCCGCATTGCTTCTGAGATTCCAAATCTTACCTTTATTCCTCGGGTGATCGAGTTAGACAGTAGTCAACCTGAGTTTGTAACAACGTTTCCCTCTTATTATTCAAAGCGAGTCAATCAATGGAGAATTGATAAAGGCCGTGAGATGCTGGTCAAACATAAAGAGTTTTTACAAGGGTTAACTAAGCAATATGGCATCCCAGGGCATTATCTTTTGTCTTTTTGGGGTTTGGAGACTAACTTTGGCGGTTACAAGGGCAATATTTCCACCTTAGATTCATTGGCGACCTTGGCATGTGATTACCGACGCAGCGAATTTTTTACCCAAGAACTGCTGCTAGTATTAAAACTGATGGATCGAGAAGGTTTGCAGAAGCCACAAATGCAAGGCTCATGGGCAGGAGCGATGGGACATACTCAGTTCATGCCGTCTGCTTACACCAATTATGCGATCGACGGCGATAACGATGGCAAGATTGATCTCTGGAATAGTGAAAAAGATGCCTTAGCCTCTGCGGCACATTTTTTATGGAAACTAGGCTGGAAACCGGGTCTGCGTTGGGGCAGAGAAGTAATTATTCCCCAAGGTTTTGATTATACGCTGGCTAATTCGGATTATCGTCCTTTGCTAGAATGGAGCGAGCTTGGTGTTACAAAAACCGATGGTAATGACTTGGGCAAGCTAGATATACCTGCAAAACTTATCGTACCGGCGGGACATCAAGGCCCAGCTTTTATTGCCTATCATAACTTTAAAATTATTTTACGTTGGAATAACTCAGAGTTTTATGGCATTGCGGTAGGCGAATTAGCCACGCAAATTATCGGCGGCGCGGGACTGAGTAAGCCACTACCTGAACTGCCCCAGTACAGCATTGCACAGATGGCAGACTTGCAGAGGCAGCTTAATTCATTGGGTTATGACGTTGGGGGTGCTGACGGTATTATCGGTCCGGCGACACGCGCGGGCATCAGAAACTTTCAAGCTAGCAGTGGTTTGATTGCAGATGGTTTCCCGTCGCCAGAAACCCTAAAAGCCATCAGTGTAGCGAGTAATAAGACCCAGTCGTAACCAAAAAAAGCGCTGTTGAGTCTCCCCAGACCGCGCTTTTTTATTATCATATGTATTAAGCAAATAATGCTTAATACATATGTTGACCACCATTAATAGACAGCGTGGAGCCAGTAATAAAACCAGACTCATCATCGACTAAAAACGCAACTGCATTTGCAATATCTTCGGGCTTCCCTAAACGGCCTACCGGAATTGTCTTTATGATCTTAAGCAATACATCTTCTGGAACGGCTCGCACCATATCAGTATCAACATAACCAGGGGCAATTGCGTTTACGGTAATACCTTTGCCTGCACCCTCTAGTGCCAAGGCTTTAGTAAAGCCATGAATGCCCGATTTAGCTGCTGCGTAATTTACTTGACCATACTGTCCTGCCTGACCATTTACCGAACCAACATTAATAATACGGCCAAAACTGCGTTCGCGCATACCCTCAATTACCGCTTTGCAGGTGTTAAAACACGAAGCCAAGTTGGTTTGAATAACCGCGTCCCAATTTTCAAAGGACATTCTGTGCATCGTGCCATCACGTGTAATACCTGCGTTATTCACCAAAACATCAATGTGTCCATACGCAGCCTCAATTTTTTTAATGCCTTCTTGCGTCTGTTCAAAACTGGATACATCAAACTTTACCGCAGGAATACCTGTTCTATCGCTGAATTCTTTTGCTTTGACATCGTTTCCACCGTAGTTAGCGATGACCGTATACCCTTTGCTTTTTAGTGTATTACAAATTGCTTCGCCGATACCACGTGTACCGCCAGTCACAAGAGCCACTCTAGCCATATTAAATAATCCTTATATATCCATTAAAAACATGTTTTGTATGTGTCTTTTATAGTCTAATAAAGAAAAAACCGTTATCAGACTATGGTAGATGCCAACAGTATAGATGTTTTTGTTGATGCAGATCACTTCTATTGTGCAAAATTCAAACATTCTACGGCAAATAAATCAGCAAAAAGGACATCTTGTGCAGCAAACTTTTAGATTAGTCATCGATTGCCCAGACCAAACCGGACTTGTAGCAGTCGTTTCCAAGTTTTTGGCAGACCATGGCGCAAATATATTGGAAGCAAGTCATCATACGGATATACGCTTAAACCGATTTTTTATGCGTCATGAAATAGCCGCAGATTCTTTATCACTTAACCATCAAACCTTTACTCAGGAATTTTCCAAACTAGCCACTCAATTTGAAATGAGATGGCGATTGAGCGACTCTGCCAAACCCACTAGAGTGGCTTTACTAGCCAGCAAGGAATCACATTGCCTCAACGATGTGCTGCATCGTTGGCATACAGGAGAATTACAATGTGATATTCCGTGCATTATCGCAAATCACGAACAAATGAGAGAGTATGCACAGTGGTATGATGTACCTTTTCATCTGATCAATTTTGATAACAAAGTCGCGGCGTTTGCCGAAATAGAAACTTTATTGCGCACTTACGATATCGATCTCACCGTGTTGGCGAGGTTCATGCAAATCATCCCTGATGCGATGTGCAAGAGATTAGCGGGCAAAATCATCAATATTCATCACAGCTTTTTGCCGTCGTTTGCGGGTGCAAAGCCTTATCAACAGGCTTATGACCGAGGGGTAAAGTTAATTGGTGCAACCTGCCATTACGTTACTAGCGACCTCGACGAAGGGCCCATCATTGAGCAGGAAGTTATGCGCATCAGTCATAGTGACGCCCCCGAGGATATGGTAAGAAAAGGCAAACGTTGCGAAGTAAATGCCCTTGCAAATGGTTTACGTTATCACTTACAGGACAGAGTCATCATCCACCAAAGCAAAACACTGGTGTTTGCTTAGTAATGATTTGTTAGCCAGAAGGCCTCAGTAAAAACTCGCGTCTTGCTGTGATTGGATAAGGTTGGCTAAGCTTTTAGCATTCATTGGTTTGCCAAACAACCAGCCTTGCCCCTGCGATACGCCTAACGCTGACAATATTTGGTGTTGCCGACGTGTTTCGATGCCCTCTGCAACGATTTCAACATCAAGCTCATTTGCCAATGCAGTAATGTGTTTTACAAAAGTAGACTTTACATTGTCACTTTCTAATGCCATCACAAAGCTGCGGTCAATTTTCAAAAAATCAACATTCAATTGCTCAAGCTGTGCAAGGTTGGAATATCCTGTGCCAAAATCGTCGATCGCGATTTGGAATCCCTCTGCTCTCAACTTATCTAGATGGTCAATCGCTTGCAATGTATCTATTGCTTCACTTTCAGTAATTTCAAAACAGATATTAAATCGAGCTTGCGGTAGATTTGATGCAATGATGCGTGCAATATTTGATTCTGTTACATCGTATGGAAAAACGTTGAAATTGACTTTGAATCCGGTTGGTATTTGGCTTTGTTTGTCCAGTAAAGCGATTGAATCGCTCATCATTTGATTAGTGAATGGAATACTAAGCTTGAGCTCCAACAGCAACGGAATAAACTCATCGGGGCACAGCTCGCCATATCCATCTTTGAATCTAGCAAGTGCCTCACAGCCTATGACTTTATTTGTAGTTAAACACACGATCGGCTGAAACAGAGGAAAAAAACTGTTATTGCGAACGCCGCGCTTTATTCTCTGAGCGATCGAATAATAGTTGTTGTAAACCTTATTCAGAGAAACGCAGGACAGCCCAAAAAACACTAAAAAGTACACTGCAGACCATGCTACGATTTTTGGCGTGAGCATCGAATATAAGTTCGAGACAGACACTATGCAAAAGGCGACAACCCTGTCACATAGAATATTTACCCGTTGGTCATAATCAACTTTAAGACCTGCATGACTTGTTGCGTGTCGAAACAAACCAGTTTTGCCTAAAATAGAAAACATCACGTCCGCATCTTTCTCTTGGTATACAAGTTCCCAATCATAAATTTCAGCCCCTAACACGGGTACATCCCGACGCTCGTTGATGATATTGAAACGTCCCTTGCGCGTAACAAACGAAACATAATCACTATTAAATAAAGCAAGCTCTGCGTTCATCCAAAGCTGATAACCATCCGAGGTAATTGCGTCGGGCAAAACAGAAAGAATTGGGGGGTCTAAATTACCTAATCCAGTGGTGCAAACCAAGTAATCTTGTTCAAAATATCCGATGTCTTTGATGTGCTGGGCTTGGAAAATAACTTGTCGCAAAAAGACTAAAAACTCGTCGTTGCACGAAACGTTAGGCGCTCTATTTAGTCTGTCTAATGTGCGGGTAGTTTCAAGCACGATATCTTGAACATTAGCCAAAAAACGTTGGTTAAATGCTTTTTGCTCTTTTTCTACCTGCTGCACGGCTATCAAGGCGAGCGCGCCCAGACCGCCGAAGGAAATAATAGTGCCGCAAAGTAAAATCATGAGTAAATCAGATAGCGAACGGCGCATCACTAAACCAATTTTTTTCAGCAAAAACAAACATCATATTTGTGTAACCAATGGCGTCAATCAACTGAATAATATGGCATCTAAGATTCCATCAGTTGAAGTGCAAAGTTGATAAACACATAGCTTCAAACTACTATATGCAAGGTTAATAATAATAATACGGAAATGACATGAAAAAAGCCCTTTTAAGCGCCACAGCCCTTGCCGTTACACTTGCTTTATCGGCATGCAGTGGTAAAACAATACCAGAATCTGAGAGCAGCAGCGCTGCTGCTACCGCCGAATCCGCCGCCTCGACTCTTGAAAACACGCTGCTACAAACGTTCAAAGGTCCTTATGGCGGTGTGCCTGCTTTTGATAAAATGGATTTAGCCGATTTAAAGCCCGCGTTAGAAAAAGGCATGGCATTAAACTTGGCTGAAATAGAAGCCATCGCAAACAACCCGGAGCCCGCTACATTTGAAAACACAATTGTAGCGATGGAACGCGCAGGTGCTGCATTAGACCGCGCGTTTCGATATTACGGGATTTGGTCTGCGAACAAATCGTCCCCTGAATTTAGAGAAATCCAAAAAGAAATGGCGCCGAAAATATCTGCCTTTTCTTCTGAAATCACTCAAAACAAAGCCTTGTTCGAGCGCGTCAAGACAGTTTACAACAGCGAAGATTTGAAAGCGCTAACCCCAGAGGAGCAACGCATTACATGGATGACGTATAATGGTTTTGCTCGCAATGGAGCAACGCTCAATGATGCTGACAAAGCAAGATATGCTCAAATTAATCAAGCATTAGCGAGTCTACATACCCAGTTTTCAACCAACGTATTAGCGGATGAAGAAAACTATGTTTTGTATCTCGAACAGGACCAACTTGCAGGACTGCCAGACTCCTTTATCAAGGCCGCTGCCGCTGGCGCTAAATCCAGAGGGCAAGAAGGTAAATTTGCGATAACTAACACGCGCTCATCTATGGATCCTTTCTTAACTTACTCTGACAATAGAGAACTAAGAGAGCAAGTATGGACGACGTACTATAGCCGTGGAGATAACGGTGATGAATTTGATAACAATGAGCTGATCAAAAGTATTCTAGCGTTACGTCACGAGCGTATTCAACTTTTGGGCTATGAAAACTATGCGCAGTGGCGCTTAGAAGACCGCATGGCAAAAACACCTGAGCGCGCAATGGATCTGATGGAGAAAGTGTGGCCTGCAGCAATTGCCAGAGTTGAAGAAGAAGTGGCTGATATGCAAGCAATCGCCGACAGCGAAGGTGCCGACATCACCATCGCGCCTTGGGATTATCGCTATTATGCAGAAAAAGTACGCAAAGATAAGTACGCGTTAGATTCTGATGAAGTAAAACAGTATCTACAGTTGGACAAACTAAGAGAAGCCATGTTTTATGTTGCCGGTCGTTTGTTTAACTTTGACTTTGCTCCAGTCAAAGACGGCACTGTTCCAGTATTTCATGAGGACGTCAAGGTTTGGGAAGTGACCGATAAAACTAGCGGTGAACTAGTCGGCTTATGGTACTTAGACCCATTTGCAAGACAAGGCAAACGCAGTGGCGCATGGGCCACAACCTACAGAAGCTATACTACATTTGACGGTAAGAAAACGGTTCTATCGTCAAACAACAGTAATTTTGTGAAAGGTGCTCCTGGCGAACCATCCCTTATATCTTGGGATGATGCAGAAACTTATTTCCATGAGTTTGGTCATGCTCTGCATTTCTTAGCAGCAGACGTTAAGTACCCTAGCTCGCATTCTGGTGTGCGAGATTACACTGAGTTCCAATCTCAACTGCTAGAGCGATGGCTACTGACTGATGAGGTTATCAATAATTATCTCGTACACTATAAAACTGGGGAGCCAATCCCTGCAGCACTAGTGACTAAGATAAAAAATGCCGCGACTTTTAACGAGGGGTTCAAAACGACTGAATACATGTCGTCAGCTATCATGGACTTGCTCTATCACACAACTGATCCAGCAACAATAGAGCCTGACACGTTTGAAAAAGAACAGTTAACACGCCTTGGCATGCCTGAAGAAGTCGTTATGCGCCATCGTACCACTCATTTTGGCCATATCTTTTCTGGAGAAGGCTACGCAGCCGCTTATTATGGCTACATGTGGGCGGAAGTATTAACCTCTGATGCAGCCGAAGCATTTGCAGAGGCACCAGGCGGCTTTTATGACGAAGAAGTCGGCGAGCGCTTGGTAAAGTACTTATTTGCTGTTAGAAACGCAATGGACCCTGAAGAAGCTTATCGCAAATTTAGAGGCCGCGACGCTAAGGTAGAGGCTTTGATGCGTGATAGAGGGTTTCCTATCGAAAGTAAGAACTAAACTCGATGTAGTACACGTTCTTAATCTTTAAACATAACCCGCATGTCAAGAACTGACTTGCGGGTTGTTTAATATTTACTTACAACTTTGCTGCTCAAAGCGAGCAGTATCCTGTTTCAATATTGCCTGAACACAACTAAGCGTCAGCTCTAACGCCCCCGCATTGATTGCTAATATCTTTTTGCCCTGCGCTCCGAGCCTGACAGCTTCGTGTGTATCAACTAGCCAAGCTCCAAATAATTCAACAATCTGATTCTGGTTTTGAACAATTGTTAAGGCTTTGGACTCTTTTAGAAGCGATGTAATCGCCGGATTATTAAACACACTAGGCCCCATGCACATTGGCACTTGGTACAAGGCACCTTCGAGAGGATTGTGACCTCCTTTTGAGACCAAGCTGCCGCCAACGAACGCCATGTTGCTTATGCTGTAGGCCGCTTTTAACATACCCATCTTATCGATTACCGCAACATCAATTTTTTTACTACGATCCACTGCAGCGGCCGATAAGCTAACGCAATTTAACCCCGAAGCATTAACTAGTTGTATGACATCGTTAAAGCGATGTGGATAACGCGGTACAATGCACAGCACAAGGTCTTCAAATGATGCTTTTAAGGACGCGTAGCAATCAATTAACACTTTTTCTTCGCCGTCATGAGTGCTTGCGGCCAATAGGATGGTTTTATCTTGCAGCCCAAAGTGACCGATTAATGTTTTAGCTTTTTGCTCGTCTTCAGGATTCGCCTGCAGATCGAACTTTAGATTGTTGGTAAGCACAAGTTGGGTTTTATAGACCCCCATGGACACAAAGTTCTCAAAATCTGCTTTTGCCTGTGCACAAATACACGTAAATTTTCTTAGGCTCGGCCTGAACAAGTAGGCCAAGCGTTTGTAGTTAATAAGTGAACGGTCAGTCATACGCGCATTTATTAAAATCGCTGGAATCTTATTTTGGTAACACTGATGAAGCAGATTCGGCCAAATTTCGACTTCGGTTACCATCAGCATCTTGGGTTTTAGCCTCCTCAAAAACAACCAAATGCAAACTGGGAAATCAATCGGAAGGAAACTGTGCTGGACCCTGTCAGCAAACAACTTGACCGCGTGCTCAGCTCCTGTAACGGAAGTTGTCGTTACCGTAACTGGCATACTAGGATAAGCGACTATGAGTTTTTCGATAATGCCTTGAGCAGCATTAACTTCTCCCATCGACACGCAGTGAACAATAACGCCATTTTTTTTCAAGCCATTTGCAGTGAAACCAAAACGCTGCCTGTTTTTATGCTTTATCAAACCAGTTGCATTTGCTTTCTTGGTCATCAACTTGAGGCACAAAAGCGGCATTAGCATTAGTAGGATTAATGAATATAACCAACGCCAAAAAAAATGATACCAACGGTTACGATAGCTTAGTTTCATATATACCTAGCAAGTATCGCGAGTAACTGCGCTTGGGTGAAGGGTTTTATCAAATGATCATTCATACCCACTTCTAAGCACCTTTTTATATCCTCAGAATTGCCGTGTGCCGTAGCCGCAATGATAACTGTTTGAGCGATGGCTCTATTGTTGCTGGCGCGAATTTTCCGTGTTGCTGTAAAACCGTCCATGGTTGGCATTTGACAATCCATTAGCACAAGATCGATGTCTGGATTTTGCTCAAGAATGGCAATCGCTTCTGCACCATTAACCGCAAAAAACACCGTAGCATTGCATTTTTCGAGCATCGCTTTGAATACAGCTTGATTAATTTCGTTATCTTCGGCTACCAGGACTTGTTTTCCATCTAACAGATCGTTTACCGGCAGTGCATCAGAAACATGCAGGTATTCTAAATATTGCGCAACTGTTGTTACATTGATCTGGTCGCTTTTAACGTTTTTTTTATCCGCGTCACGCTCTACTTTTTCAACCATAATTTGGTGTATATTGATAGTCTCGTGTACATAGTCATCTAAATTGTTACCCACATAAAAGAGCGTTTGTGATGTCTCTGCTTTGCGCTGTATTGAGCGCAAAATCAAAGGCAGCTCCACGCCATAATTGCCCTCATATACCAAAATGTATTCCCAAGACTGCTTGTTTGATAGCATTTCAATTAAGATTGGAGGGTCGCTTAAGGTTTGAATGGCAAGATCATGCTGATTAGCGAGGTTTAACCATGCATCCGACATGTCAGGATCTGAACATAAAACAAGAATAGATGGGAGCTTGATTTTTGATGTGACTACCGCATTTTTTTCAAGCACTTGCAGTGGCAATTCAAACCAAAAAACTGAGCCTTGACCTTCTATACTCGTGACGCCTATTTCGCCTCCCATCAATTCAACCAGTTGTTTGGAGATTGCCAATCCCAGTCCTGTTCCACCATATTCTCGAGATAATGAAGAGTCCACTTGCTCAAATTCTTTAAAAAGCTTGTTTATATGACACGCCGCAATGCCGATACCAGAGTCCTCAACGGTATAACGCAAAGTGTCGTTATGTTGCATTCTAGCGATGGTTAGCTTGACTGCACCCTGTTTGGTAAATTTAACCGCGTTAGCGCACAGGTTAGTAATAACTTGCTCTAGCCTTTGCGGATCTCCTATAACCAAGGTATCAATATTTTCATGGATTTTAACTTCAAACCTAATGCCTTTTTGACTGGCTGCATGGGCATGAAATTTGACCTTATTTGAGATTAAATAACGTAAGTCAAATGCGCTATAATTAATAACGACCTTACCCGCTTCGATCTTTGAAAAATCCAGAATATCGTTGACAATGATATGCAATGATTCTGCGCTTTGGCGCATTAGACTTGCGTATTGAAACTGTTTTTGGTTAAGTCTTGAATCTAAAAGCAAATCGCTCATTCCAATAACGCCGTTGATAGGCGTTCTAATTTCATGGCTCAGGTTTGCCAAAAACATACTTTTTGTTTCATTTGCTTTATTTGCATTTTCGACCGCTTTTTTTAAAGGGGTAATATCTTGAAATACGCCTTTAAGAAGGACTGCATTACCATCTTCATATTCAGCATAACCAACCGATCTGACCCATAAATGATTTCCTTTTGCGGTGACAAAGGGCAGCTCCATGTCCCAATGCTCTCCCCGTTGGGTCCCTTTTTCAATTGCATTGCGCATTAGCGCTTGCGCTTCAGGCGCATAATACTCAATCGCTGACTCAACTGTTATCTGTTTATCAGCGCTTATTTCGTGGATTGCATAAACTTGATCTGACCAAGTAAGCTTTTGGGTTAAAATATCTAACTCCCAAGTACCTAATTTCGCAGTTTTTGCTACGCTTTCTAAGGTATCTTTATGCCTATTTAATTCTCGCTCAAGCAGCACTTCACGAGTGACATCATAAAGATACAATATGAAGCCAGTAATCGAATAACCATCAAACGAAGGATGTAAATGCACGCTGCACCATCTAGGCTCGTTTGTTTTGGTCATAAGCTCTAAGCGTTCGTTAAAGCTATAGGTAGAATTCAAAGCCTGACTAAAGTCTTTTAATATATACGACTGTGTATTCGGGCTCACGCAAAAAAGCGGATGCAGACCGATAGTTTCGCGCTGTAAATACCCCGTGTATTTTGAAAATGCGCTGTTCGTCCAGGTAATTTTGAACGCATCATCAATTAGCATGATAGGTGAATCGGTCGTTTCAGCCATGTGGGTAAGCCGTTTGTTTTCTTGCAAATTTTGCGCGGCCATTGCTTTGGACTTTATGATGTCATCTGCCATTTCATGCATGGTTGATGATTCGGTTATGGTAACGGCGACTACCGCTGGACGTTGACACATCACAGTCAATCCAATACTCACATAAATGGTGCTGCCGTTTTTGTGTCTACCGGGAAATGAATTACCCTTTCCCATGTTACGATTTTCTGGAGAGTCTAAAAATGAGCTTAAATAGTTTGCATGCCTTGCTTGATACTTTTCAGGGATTAGTATGCTAATGGGCTTGCCGACTAATTCTTCTGGCGTATACCCAAAAATAGTCATCACGCTGTTGTTAGCGATACGCACGAGACCATGTTCATCCACCTGCATAATTGCGCTGGCACTGGCATTGAACAACGACAAAATGTTTTCGGCTTTCAAGCTTGATTTATCAGCCACTCTTCATAGACCTCATAAGTAACCTATCTCAACCGCCCAACATGGCCAGATGTTTTGTCGCCCCTGTTTTGCCCTGCAACAAAGCGTGGGTCTCCTTTTTGTCACCTAAGTGAGTAAAGACTTGAGCGGCCAACAGCGTTGGATCCTTGTACTTTAGGCTCGTATGTAAATCGATTCCGTGCTCTGAAAACAAACACAAGTGCAGAGAACCTGTTGCAGACACTCTCAAACGATTGCAGTCGCTACAAAAATCTTTTGAATATGGCATTATCAAGCCAATATTTCCATTATATTCTGGATGCCAGAAAACTTGTGCTGGTCCCGCGTACTTAGATTTTGTTTTAAGCTGCCAACCTACTCTGAGTAGTTGATCTTTTATACCCTGCCCGGACATATGTTGTTTGTTAAAAAACGCTAAGTTATCGCCAGTCTGCATAAGCTCTATAAACCGAAGCGATAAATTTTTATTTTTGATCCAATTCAAAAAAGACGTAAGTTGGTCGTAGCAAAACGTTTTTAATAGGACTGCATTAACTTTGACGACCAGGCCTAATGCGATTGCTTGCTCAATACCATCTAATATGTTTTGGAACCGTCCATCACCGGTTATTTGTTGAAACTGTTCAGGATTTAACGAATCAAGGCTGACATTTAGATGGGTAAGGCCCGCTTTTTTCCACGCCGAAATTTGCTTGTCTAACTTAAAGCCGTTGGTGGTGATTGCAACTTGTTGTATACCGGGGGTGTTAGAAACGGCCATTATAATGTCTATTAGGTCGCCGCGAAGTGAGGGCTCTCCCCCGGTAATACGCACTTTTTTAGTGCCCATCATTGCAAATGCTTGAGTAATAACAGTGATTTCGTCAAGGCTTAAAAACTCTCTACTTGTATCGCACTGATACCCATCGGGCAAGCAATATTGACATTTGAAATTGCACACATCAGTGATCGACAAGCGCAAATATTCGAATCTACGCCCAAAGGTATCAGTTAATTGAGATGGAATGCTAGCGCTGTCCATATACGTCGAAAATGTAGCCAGAAGATGCCTTTGATAGTACTGTTTTTTTGAGTCTTTTTATACAATGAATGCATACTTATTGTCTGTGCAAGAAATCAAAGCGCTCTATTAGGCTATTTTGATTAGGTTATTTATGATGAATAATAATTTTATTTCTGCCTTCGGTTTTGGCTTTATAGAGGCCTTTGTCCGCAACTGCCATTGCAGCTTGCACATTGTCATATTTTGATAGATCAACCACGCCGGCACTGAATGTCACGCTAAACTGCTGATTTTTATTCGTAAAGCAGATATCACCGAAGGCATTTTTGATGGTTTGTAATTTAGTAGCGGCGTCCCTCAATGAGCAATTTTCGAACACAATTACAAATTCTTCACCGCCGTATCGTCCCACATAATCGGTATCTCTTATTGAATTTGATAATAACTGGCCTAAGGCAAATAACACCTTGTCTCCCATTATATGCCCATGAGTATCGTTAACGGATTTAAATTTATCTAGGTCAAGCACGGCTAGTGCTGTGTTGTTAGGTTTTCGTTTAATACGTTTTATGACTTGGTTGGCCGATTCAACAATTTGAGCATGG
>Ga0115565_10000783_pt1 | contig 27060 bp, 14 predicted proteins | sample COGITO_mtgs_1105_FD_87199 | JGI IMG/M metagenome (GOLD analysis project Ga0115565, IMG submission 87199) | Pelagic marine microbial communities from North Sea - COGITO_mtgs_110530 | ecosystem: Environmental > Aquatic > Marine > Epipelagic | place: Germany:Helgoland, sampling site Kabeltonne... | reverse complement strand
ATATAATTTTGATCAACTAATTGTTTTTGTTCATCAGAATGATTAAAATACATATCTGTTAACGACATAGAAGTATCGTGAATTTTATCACTTAAAGTAGCCAATAAGTGGTCTAAATTTTTTCGAGTAATTTCATTTCCATCAACTTTAATTAAATTAGTTGCTTTGGCATTGTTAATCAAATCGCATGCTTCTGTAATTGCTTTTTGTAACGATGTTAGTTCAGCATCTTCATTTCTTTTTGGTAATTTAAAGATATCCCTTTTAATTCTATTTAATTGATATTTTAAAGATCTTGAATAGGATTTATCTAACAAAATAAGATCAATTACATTTTCTACATTTAAATAAGATTTAAAGCTATATCTGTAAATATTTAAACTTTCGTGGCTGTTTAGCAAAGATTCTAAAATTTCATATTCTACATCTTCTTCATAACTAATAGTTAAAAGTGCTCTAGATTTATCGATACACATAGTTGCTAACTCCATTTGTAACCCTATAAAATAAAGCAACAATCCTTGATCTACCAAAATACTTTCTTCAATTAAACCAATAAAAGCGATTAATTTTGTAATAACAGTGTCTAGTAACTTAATAATTTTTTGAGTATTTTGATGATTTTTTTCATCAAAATCTTGCCAAATTTTTTGCAACATATCGTAAACACGCCACATATCTTTCGACCATAAGTTTCTTAACGAGTAATAAGAATTGTTAAATGATGAAAGTGCATGCGCTAAACTACCAACTTTTGTTTTATCAAAAAGAACAATGGCAATTTCTTTTAATGGATCTTCAAGTGCTTTTTCTTCATTTTTACCTGTAAATCCAGGAAAAATTGACGTTAAATGCGTTATTGACTTGTATAAAATATGTAAACTTTCAGAATCTGAATCTCGTTTATTAAATTCAGAATTGTTCATTTGGTTTAAAACCATTCTGATATACCTTGCAGTAATTAAAGTTCTTGCTAAATATCTACCAGACCAAAATAAATTTTCTGCAGTGTTACTTGGTAAATTTTCTATGCCTGTTAAATTATTAGTTGTTGAATGGTGCCAATGATATCTTTGGAGTTTCTTATTATTTTTCTTTTTAGTATTTGTAACCCAAAAATCTTTGCTTGTGCCTCCTTTTTGGTTAGAAACTCTTAAATCTTTTCTTTCTGCTGCAACTCTAACCAAACCTCCAGGCATTATAGAATAGGAGTTTTCTTTTGCAATAGCGAAAGTTCTACAAACTACTTTTCTAGGTTCTAAATGTTCCTTTGTAAGATTTGGTGCTGTAGAAAATGATATTTTTTCTTGCGCCACAAAACGATATGGTTTTGCTAAAATTTGCTTTTTTAAAGCTGCTATTTCATCATCATTTAAAAATTCACAGAAATAAATATTTTCTCTGTTGGTAATATCAATAGGTTTAACAACAAAGTTTTTAATATTTTCTAAAACGTGTTTTCGCTCTTTTTCTTGTCCACACCACCAAGAAGCAATTTGTGGTAACAGTAAATCTTCTTTTAAAAAGTATTTACAGATAGAATTCATAAAAGGAATTAAGCCTGGATTTTCTAAAACGCCACTTCCAATAGGATTCATAATGGCTACATTCTGATGTCTAACAACTCCTAACAAACCAGCAACTCCTAAAAAAGAATCGCCTTTTAATTCTAAAGGATCAACAAAAGCATCATCTACACGTCTGTAAATAACATCAACTTGAATTAATCCTTTTAAGGTTTTAATCCAAACTTTTTCATCTCTTACTACTAAATCACTTCCTTTTACCAAAGGATATCCTAAAAATGAAGATAAATACGCATGTTCAAAATACGTTTCATTATGTGGTCCAGGAGTTAAAATTACAATGGTAGGATTGTTTTTATTATTTGTAGCAGCATTTATTAACAACTGATTAAAATCTTGAAAAAAACTAAAAGGTTGTTTTACATTAATTTCGTTAAAAAAATCTGGTACAACTTCTCTTGTAGAAAATCTATTTTCTAGAGCATACCCAATTCCAGAAGGTGCTTCAGTTCTATCATTTACAACCCACATTCTGCCATCTGGACCTCTTGCCAAATCTGCAGAATGCATTAATAATTGCTGCGCTGTTTTGTATTGTATTTGATCACAAGGTCTTAAAAAACCACGATGAGAAAAAATTATTTCATGAGGAATAATCCCATTTTTAATCAATTCTCTTTTTCCGTAAATATCTTTTAAAACTAAATCTAAAACATGTGCACGTTGTTGTAAACCTTTTTCTAAAGTTTTCCATTCTTTGTTATCGATAACAAAAGGAATTATATTTAAACTCCAAGGTCGGTTTAAACCTTTTGGATCGTTATAAACGTTATAGGTTACACCATTTTCGGCAAGTAACCAATCTAAATTTTCTTGTCTTTTTGTAATTTCTTTAATCCCTAATTTAGAAAAATTCGATAATAATTTTTCCCAATTTGGATTTATCTTCATATCAGACTTTAAAACTTCATCATAGTTTTCAAAATCTTTAAAATAATCTTTAAAGAAAGATGTAACTTGTTTTTGTATCAAGACGAATTATTTTTTAAGTCGCAAATCTAATGTATTTGGATATTCTGGGTTTATAGGAATCTCCTTAAAATTGAATTTTTTTGAACTTCCTTGTTTTTTAATTCCTCTTGTTATGGCTTTATCATTTTCTAGAGCTTCTTTTTCTTGCTTTTCTTTATCTTTTCTAGCTTCTTCTTTCGATTTTATTTCTCCTTGAGTATGTCCAAAATCCCAAAAACGATTAATTCTACGAGATTCAGCTTCATTACTATTTATAGGATATGTGTCATAAGATCTTCCTCCTGGATGTGTCACAAAATAGGTACAACCACCAATAGAGCGTTTGTTCCAATTATCTACAATATCAAATACCAAAGGTGTATCTACATCGATTGTTGGATGTAATGCTGAATAAGGATTCCAAGCTTTGTAACGAATTCCTGCAACATATTCTGCATGTGTTCCTGTACTTTTTAACTGTACTTTTACGCCATTACAAGTTAACGTATATCTTTCTTGATTAAAGTCAGATACTTTTACTTGCAATCTTTCTAAAGAAGAATCTACATATCTTGCAGTTCCTCCACCAGTCATTTCTTCACCTAAAACATTCCAAGGTTCAATTCCTGCACGCAATTCTAAATGAATATTGTTGATGTCTACCATACCATATAAAGGAAATCTAAATTCAAAAAATGGATCAAACCAATCTACTTCAAATTTATAACCAGCTTTATTTAATTGATTTACAATATCTTTAATGTCTTCTTTTACAAAATGTTCAATTAAAAATTTATCATGTAATTCTGTACCCCATCTCACTAAATTATGTTCGTAAGGTTTTTTCCAAAACCAAGAAACTAATGTTCTTACTAATAAGTTTTGTAATAGACTCATTTGTGCGTGAGGAGGCATATCAAAACCACGTAATTCTAAAATTCCTAATCTTCCTGTAGAAGAATCTGGCGAATATAATTTATCGATACAAAATTCTGCTCTGTGCGTATTTCCAGTTAAATCTGTCAATAAATGACGAAATAATCTGTCTGTCAACCAAAAAGGAACTTCGCCATCTTTTGGAATTTGGCTAAAGGCGATTTCTAACTCGTACAAACTATCATGTCTGGCTTCGTCAACTCTTGGAGCCTGACTTGTTGGGCCAACAAAAGAACCAGAAAACAAATACGATAATCCAGGGTGATGTTGCCAAAAAGTAAGTAAACTTCGTAACAAACTTGGTTTACGTAAAAGCGGACTATCTTTTGGAGAAACTCCACCTAAAGTTACGTGATTTCCACCTCCAGTTCCTGTATGTTTGCCATCTAACATAAACTTTTCAGTTCCTAATCTCGATTTTTTGGCTTCCTCGTAAATTGTAAAAGTGGTGTTTTTTAGTTGATTCCAATCTAAAGATGGATGCACATTTACTTCAATAACTCCTGGGTCTGGAGTAATTTTCAGGGATTCGATTCTGTTATCATGAGGAATTCCATATCCTTCTAAAATAACAGGAATTTGTAATTCCTTGGCAGTTGCTTCAATGGATGCTAATAAATCTAAATAAAATTCAGCATTATCTAAAGGAGGTAAAAATAAATGTAATTTACCATCTCTTATTTCTGAACAAATTGCAGTTCTTACAAAATAATTAGGCATGTTTGTAGGAATACCATTCTCTAAAAAACTTTGATGTCTTTTAGAAACTAGTTGCCTAAAACTTGGCAAACGTTTTTTGTCTGAGAATAAATCTGGCTCGTATATAGGAAATAGTTCATGCTCTGGCTTTTGCTCTAAAGAATTTAAAGGCAAACGCAAACCAACAGGTGAATTTCCTGGTGTTAAGTAAATATGCTTTCTTCTAAAAGTCCAAGCACTACTAAACCATTTGTCTTCGGTTTTATTTAAAGGCAAAACATAACCAACAGCTTTAGAAGTTCCGTTTTTTAGAATTTCTGCAATCTTTTTTTCTGCAATAGAACTATCTTTATCTTCAGCAGGATTGTAATCAATTGGCATATTGCCTTTTTCATACATCATTAAAAAAGCATCTTCATAAGTAGGCATTATATGTTTTGGACTTACGCCTAAATAATTAGTCAATTTTTCTAAAAATAATATGTCTGCATTTTCAGGAATTTCAGTTTTAGGTGCTAAAGCCGCTAGTAATTCTTGATTAAACCATATTTTTCGTTCATCTTTTCTCCAAACCAATTCTATAGACCATCTTGGAAGTGGTTCTCCTGGATACCATTTTCCTTGAGCATGATGCAAAAATCCACCTTGAGAAAACTTATCTAAAAAACGTTTCGATAAATCAGCTGCCAAGGTTCTTTTATGAGTTCCATCTGCATCTGTATTCCATTCTGCACCTTCCATATCATCCACAGAAACAAAGGTTGGTTCACCACCCATTGTTAAACGAACATCATTTTTTTGCAGTTCTTTTTCAACTTTATTTCCTAATTTATCAATAGCTTTCCACTGCTCTTGTGTGTAAGGTTTTGTAACTCTTGGCGATTCTAAAATTCGAGTTACAGAATTCTCGAACTCAAATTCAGTTTCACAAACATCAGAAAGTCCAAAAACGGGAGCAGCACTTTCAAAAGAAGGAGTACAAGCTAAAGGAATATGACCTTCACCTGCTAATAAACCAGAAGTTGCATCAAAACCAATCCAACCAGCACCTGGTAAATATACTTCTGCCCAAGCATGTAAATCTGTAAAATCTTCAGCAGGACCAGAAGGTCCGTCTAAAGATTGTTCATCAGACTTTAATTGAACCAAATACCCAGAAACAAAACGCGCTCCAAAACCTAAATGACGCAAAGCTTGCACAAATAACCAAGCATAATCTCTACAAGAACCGTTTTTTTGACTCAAAGTTTGTTCACAGCTTTGAACACCAGGTTCCATTCTGATATTGTAGCTCAAATACTCATATATTTTTCTGTTGATATCAATCAAGAAATAAATCGTTTTTCTTGGAGTCATATCTAAAGACGCTACAAAATCTTTTAATAAAGGACCATTTTCTGTTACTTCTAAGTAGGGTAGAAGTTCTTTTTTTGTGTTCTCAGAATACGTAAAAGGAAATTCTTCTGCGGATTCTTCAACAAAAAAATCAAAAGGATTTATGGTTTTTAAATCTGCAATAATTTCTACATCAATAGAAAGTTCTGTTGTTTTATCAGGAAAAACAACACGTGCCAAATAATTACCAAAAGGATCTTGTTGCCAATTAAAAAAATGATTTTCTGGTTTTATCTTTAATGAATAAGATTCTATGGGTGTTCTTGAATGTGGTGCAGGTCTTAACCTAAAAATATGAGGTGAAAGCCTAACTGAACGATCGTATTTATATTTAGTTTTGTGTGAGATTACAATTTTTAATGCCATAAATGCGTCTTTAGTAATTTAGTTTTAATAATCTGTCAAATTAATGAAACAGATGTAATTTAACATACAAATATCACAAAATAAATTCAACTTATTGCTGATTATTGAATTTTTAATAAAAAATTAGTTTTGGTGTATTAAATTTAGCATTTTTATCTATTTGATAAAAATAATTTAATTTAATTCGTTAATTTAGGCTAATATTTATATTTTATTTTACTAAATTTACAAAAAAGTACACAATTTGAAAGCACCAACTAGTTTACCAATATTTTCATCTTATAAATATGATTCTAAATTTTATGATGAAATTTTTACAGAAAAAAATGAAGTAAGAGAAGTTTATGAAACACTCTTTAACTTATTTAGTGAGTATTCTGTAAACGATTTTGCTAATTTAAACGATAAAGCAAAAGATGCATTTTTTAATCAAGGAATTACATTTCAAGTTTATGGAGATAAAGAAACGAAAGAAAAGATTTTTCCTTTTGATTTATTTCCAAGAATTATTGGTCATGAAGAATGGCAAAAAATAGAGAAAGGAGCTTTGCAAAGAAGTAAAGCTTTAAACCTATTTTTATGGGATTTATATCATGATCAAAAAATAATAAAAGATAAAATTGTTCCTATCGATTTAATAGATTCTTCTGTTAATTTTTTAAAGCAGATGAAAGGATTTAATCCTCCAGGAGGAATTTATAACCATGTTTCTGGCACAGATTTAATAAAACATTCAGATGGTAATCATTATGTTTTGGAAGACAATATTAGGTGTCCTTCTGGAGTAAGTTACGTTGTTGGTAATAGAGCTGCTTTAAAAAGAACTTTATTTGGAGTTTTTAATCACTATCAATCGTATAATGTTTCTGATTATGGACAAAATTTACTAGAAATTATAGAGTCTGTAAAACCGAAAGGAGTTGATATCCCTAAATGTGTGGTTTTAACACCAGGTGTTTATAATTCAGCGTATTATGAACATTCCTTTTTAGCAAAACAAATGGGAGTTGAGTTGGTTGAAGGTAGAGATTTGTTTATTGACAACGATTTTGTCTATATGAAAACCATTAGAGGTTTGGTTAGAGTAGATGTTATTTACAGACGAGTTGATGATTTATTTATTGATCCCTTAGAATTTAATAAAGATTCTTTATTAGGGGTGCCAGGTTTGTTTAAATCTTATATGAAAGGTAAAGTTTGCTTGGTAAATGCACCAGGAACTGGAGTTGCAGATGATAAAGCAATTTATACCTATATGCCACAAATTATAAAGTATTATTTAGATGAAGAACCAATTTTAAATAATGTACATACCTATCATTGTAGCAGACCAGATGAATTAAAATACGTTTTAGAAAATGTAGATAAATTGGTTGTAAAACCTGTGGATGAATCTGGTGGTTATGGTATTTCTATCGGAAATAAATTAACCAAAGAAGAAATAGAAAAAGTAAAAGAAACCATAAAAGCAAGCCCAAGAAAGTATATTGCACAGCCAATAATGTCGCTTTCTACACACGCAACTTATATAGAAGATGAAAATTCTTTTGAACCAAGACATGTAGATTTAAGAACCTTTACTTTATTAGGCAAAGACAAAGATTTTGTGTTAAAAGGTGGTTTGACAAGAGTTGCATTAAAAAGAGGGAATTTAGTAGTGAATTCATCACAAGGAGGAGGATCTAAAGATACTTGGGTATTAAAAAAATAAAACAATTTTATGTTAGCAAGAGTAGCCAATAATTTATTTTGGATGGGACGTTATATAGAGCGTTCAGAACATATGGCAAGATATATGAATGTGAATTATTTTTCTTCATTAGATGCTCCAAACGAGTTATCTCAATCAAGGCAATTTGTATTACGTTCTATGCTTTTTGTTGCAGATGAAGAGGAAATAAAAGATATTAAAGAATTAGATGAACAAAAGGTTTTGTATGATATTGGTTTAAATCCTGATAAGCAATTCTCAATTTTGTCATCCATACAAAACGCACAGCAAAATGCAAATGGTGCAAGAGATTTAATATCATCTGAATTATATGAGTCTATAAACACGTTAAATAGAGTTGTAAAAAATTATAACAAAGATGTTTTTGTAAAAAATGGTTTGTTTGATTTTACAACAATGGTTACTACTAATGTTGCTTCTTTGAGAACAAAGATTAGAGGAACCTTACTGCATGATGAAGTATATGCAATTATAATGTTAGGGATTTATATTGAGAGAGCTAACCAAGTTATTCGAATCGTAAATTCTAAATATAATGATGCTTTAGTAGAAGAAGTAAATTCAGATATTTCTGTAACTACAAGTTACGAATGGACTACCTTATTAAAGTGTGTAGAAAGTTACGATATGATGCGTAGATATTATAGAAAAGTACCTACAAGCAATACTGTTTTAGATTTTTTAATTCTAAATCCTGCTTGTCCAAGATCAATAATGAATTCTTTAAATAGTATACATTATTATATTGGATATTTATGTAAAGATGAAATACCACATAAAGATTCAGCAGCATTTTTAATAGGTAAATTAAAATATGATCATCAATATAAAACGATTGAAGATGTACAAGGAGATTTAAAGGAATGTATTGAGAAATTAGTAGAAGATTTATCTTTAGTTGGTGAAAAAATGGATGCAGATTATTTTAGTTTGTATTAAAAAACAAGATTTTATCATATATAAATCCACAAAAAAAATATCTTTTTCTTTGGATTTCTTATGTATGAGAATTGATGAAATTTCTTTAAAACAAAAAAAAGGCAACTGTTTTAAAACAATTGCCTTTAAAAATTATATGAATTATAATTTTATAATACTGGTAACAATACTTGGTCAATAACGTGTACAATACCATTCGTAGTTTGCACATCTGGAATTACCATATTTGCTGGAGTTCCATTTCCTGAACCACTAACTGTTAAAACACCATTATTATAAGCTCCTAATCTAATATTGTCATCACCTAAGGCATCATAAGAACCTGCGTTTAATTCAGAGGTAAAGCTATCTTTACTTGTATCTGCAAAAACATGATTTAACAAAACTGCTGTTAATAAATCTTTATCAATCATTCTAACATCAGAAGGCTCATCAAAAGTTAATCCTAAAGCTGCACCTAGATTAATAAAAGCTTGGTCATTTGGCGCAAACACTGTAAATTTTGCTGCAGGATTGCTTAAAGCATCAGCTAAACCAGCAAAAACAACTGCTTCTACTAAATAACTTAATTCAGGTGTTTTAAACACTGAAGCAGATTGTAAAGCAATTGCAGATTCTACAACATTTCCACCAGTGGCAATCATCACTTTATCAATAACATGTACAGTTCCATTTTCTGCTGTAATATCTGTTGCAATAATTTTAGAGCCATTGATAAAAAGAGAACCATCTCTATTGATAAATCTTCTTGTTAATCCACCTAAAGCAGATGCAGAAGTTCCATCTGCAGCTATTGCAGAACTTGGTAAATTTCCGTTAGAAACATGGTACAATAAAGTATTTGTTAAAAAAGGTGTTTGTAAAACTCCTAAAGTAGATTCGTCTAAACCTAAACGTGCAAAAGCACTGTTGTTAGGTGCAAATACTGTGTAATCTCCTGAGGCATCATTAGGGTTACTGTTACTTAAAACTCCTGCAACTCCACCATTAATGGCAGCAGCTTCTAGCGTAGAAAAGGCATCATTTGAAACTGCAATATTTGCTATTGATGGTAATTCGTCTTCATAAGAAGAACTTGTTTCACAAGAAGTTGCTGTTAAAAGTACACTTGAAAATGCAAGTGCAATACCGAATTTTTTATATATATTTTTCATGATTATAATTGTTTTAGTTATTTGTTGATTAAAATGAGTAAGAAATTCCACTATATGCTCCTGTAGAATCCCCTAAGTTACGTCCTTCAATATAGGTGTTAATTCCTGCTGTTAAACCAAATCCTTTTACGATTGGTACAAACATATTTGCTCCTATTCTTGTATAATTTACTTGAGTTGCAGGGAAAAATCCTGTAAAACCTTCGCCTAAAATATCTACACCATCAGAACCAGATAATTGATTTGCAATATAAATATCTCCATAAATAACAGATGCTGCATACCCTAATTTCAACTCACTAATAACCGCATTTGGTACTTCATTACTTCTAAGACTATACCCTAATTGCCCAATTGCAAAAAAACCTGAATTGTGTTTGTAGTTGGCAATTGCAAGTCCAGTAATATCTGTAGAACGATTACCTATTGCTATAATGGATTGTAAACCTTCATCTACATTATAGTTTCCAAGAGGAGTTTCTACACCTAAAGCACCAATAATGTCTAAATTTCCACTCATAATTTCGTAAGATTTAATTTTGTACTTACCATAAATACTTACATCTTGAAATCCACTTCTTTCATTTTCGAAACCATTGTTTGCTAGAGTAGCAGGAGTTGCTTCACCTGTTGTTTGTATATAAGGTAAACTTACTACAAAGTTTAAACGATCAGAAAAACCGTATTCTGCGTATAATGAAACACTTTTTGTGGTAACCTCATTAAATACAGGAACCGAATTAACTTTGTTTGGTACTAAAAAAACATCGTTGTAATCTTCTCTAGATTGTGTAACTGTTATACTACCTTCCCCTTTTGCTTTCATAAACCCACTAATAGGACTTTGAGCTGCCATTGTTAAAGGAAGCATAAAAAGCATTCCTCCAAGTAATTTTAAATTGATTTTCATAATTTTAATTTGATTTAGTTTATAATTATTGTTTTCAAGAATATATACGAGAAATACTTAAACGTGGTTTTAAAAAAGCTTTAAAAAAATCAAAAAGAATATTTTTAATGAGCTAAAACAACATTCATAACTCTTTTTTTAAAGTGTAACGTGTTGTTTTTTAAGTGTTAAGGTGTTTATTTTTTTTTGGAATTTATTTTTTAAATAATGTTAAAAAATAATATTCTTCAACAGGTTTAAATTTAAAATTAGATGATATTTTTTTAAATTTTGAGAATAGGAAGGATTTAAGAAGAAGTTTATATTAAACTCTGTTAAATGTGATCAGAAGATGTAATAAAAAAAAAGAGTACTAATTATAAAAATTAGTACTCTTAAAAATATTAATTAAAGTTTCCCCCAAAACTATAAATAATTAATTACTGTAAATTTAGCCTTTTAGGATAAATTAAAAATGTAAATAATCGTAAAATTAGTTTTTAAGATATATTTTTAATAAAGGATATTCGGTTTTGAAAAATTCTTTTGGGCTTTGATTTAAGAATAATTTAAAGTCTTTTAAAAAATGCGATTTATCATAATAGTTATACATCAAAATTAAATCGTTTAAATCTATTTTATTACTTTCATATTTTCGCATTAAATTAGAGAAGCGAATTAATCTGACATATTTACCTGGAGTTAACCCTACTATTTTCTTAAATTTTGTTTCTAAAGATTTTTGACTGAAAGGCACTACCTTCAATAAATCATTAATTTGAAGCATTCCCTGTTTTTCAAATATATAATTTATTGTTTTATCAATTTGTATTACATCATTATCGATAAAGGGATTTATGTTATCTAAAAATAAAGTTATTTTACGAACAAATTCTTTTTCATCATTTTTAGTCTTCAAAAATATTTCTGAAATTTTACTTTCAAAGTCAGTATTACTTTCATTTAAAGTAACGTGTTGATCCGTAAATTTTGATATATCAGTATTAAAAATTTTATAAAGTGCTGTAGGATGAAGTTCTAAACCAAAGGTTAAGCCACTATTATTTACTAAATAATTATATGCTCCATAACATTGGCCTGTAACTACAAATCCATGTAATTTAGTTTCTTTTTTGCCTAAGAAGGATGTTTGCCCTTCATTAAACAAGTAAGAGAACGTCGGAAAACCATTAGGAATTATGATTGAGCTAAAAGGGATATCCTCATTTACAAAAGATAGTTTGAATAAACTTTTTATATATTTATTTTTATCTTTAACAAAATAGTATTTGAATTTCATCAATTAATTTTAAGTGAACAATTATATTGTTTTAAAAATATGAATATCAATTATATTGAAAATAAAAATGAGTTGAAGCTACTAAAATAGCAGTTGTATTAACAAAAGGAATCGATTATCATTTGATTTTTTTTATTCAGCTTTTATATAATTAAAGTTCACCAAACAAGAAAAAATTTCGTGTTTTTTTAATTTTCAGGACTTCATATAATTACATTTGAAAGTTAAATTTTACTTTGCTGAATTTTCCTATTATTTGTTTGTTTAAAATTACTGTGCGTTTTATTTTGAAAAGTAGAGTGCTTAAATTAATAAATTCTAGTTTTCAAAATAAAGGATCAATAAAATTTTAAAGATTTTTATATAAAACAGTCACAAAATAAACATAAAAGCGTCACTTATATAGTAGAGATAAACAAGGAAATAATTCCGCTAAAAATTCAATCTTAAAAACCCACTATGAAACTTACAACCATGCCTTTTTTAATAGTAATATTATTTATAACGAGTAGTTTAAGTGCTCAAAAAACAATAAAATTAGAACAAAGTTTCGATAAAGTTATTGTGAGTCCACATATAGAAACCATCTTTAAAAAGGGAAATGAAGCAAGTATTGAAATAGAAAATATAAAAGTTCCTATGGAAAAGTTTCAATACGAAATAAACAATGGAACGCTTCAAGTTTATTTGGAAGGTGCAAAAACATATACAAAAAATAAGAAAATTATTATTAATGAAACAAAAATGTCAGTGCCTTTATACAAAAACACCGTTGTTAAATTGGTAATTACCTATACAAATGTAGAAGTGTTTTCTCTTAGAGGAGAAGAAAAAATAACATTCCAAACGCCTTTAAAACAAGACGAATGTACTTTTAGAATTTATGGGCAATCAGACGTAACAATTAATAATATTGATGTTGACGAACTTACTATTTCTATTTACGGAGACAGTTTTTTGAACATAAAAAATGGTAAAATCAACAATCAAAAAATTACAGCTTATGGAGCAAGCAAAGTAATGGCAAGTAATGCAGTTTCAAACGAGACTAAAATTACAGCTTATGGAGATGGAACTTTTCAGTTAAACGCATCAGAAAAACTTAAAGTAACCTCTTATGGAGAAGCAAATATTTCGTATAAAGGAGATGCCACTTTAAAGAAAGGAATTGTAATTGGAGAATCTACCATAAGAAAAGTGGATTAAAATAAGATTAATTTGGGCGTTTTTACGGGCTTTACGCACTCGCTTTTTTACTGAAAAAGTAAAAAGAGCTCAAACAAAGCTTCAATCCATAACGCAAAAAAACAGCTTTTAGAATTTTCTAAAAGCTGTTTTTTTTAAATTAATTACATTTTTACAGTAACCAAAACCTCAAAGGTTTCAAAAACCTTTGAGGTTTAAGACGTTATAATGATACTATTTTTTATTTTCAACCCAATTTTTAGCATTTACAAATGCTTCTAACCAAGGAGAAACTTCATCTTTTCTTGCTTTTGGATACTTTGTATAATTGAGTTGAAACTATTAAAACTATTTTCTTTATTCTTGTATTTCTGTAAGTAAGTCGTTTACAAAATTTCAACTTAAGATATCGTGAATTATGTAGAAAGTAATTTTATTCTTTGTTAGGTTCGTAAAGAATAGGTTTTTTTACTTGGCTAAACAACCAATCATACATAGCATCTTCATGAAATAGGCGTTCTACACTGCTATGATTAGCGCCTATTATAGTTGTAAACGTAACATCTGCATTGGGTTCGCATTTTTTAATAGCATCATACATCCTTTGTGATTCTTTAATTGGTACTAGTTTATCTAAATCTCCATGTTGAAGCCAAATAGGAATAGTCGCTAATTTACAAGCGTCTTTTACTTTTCCTCCTCCGCAAATTGCAACAGCTGCAGCTACTTTATCTGGATATTTTCCTGCAAAATGTAAAGTACCATAGGCGCCTAAACTCATACCACAGATGTATATTCGTTTAGCATCTACACAATAGTATAGTTGTAAATATTCAATTAATTCTAGCAATTTTTCTGGGTTCCAACCACCACTTGCTAGTTGTGGAGCAACAACAATTCCTGGTATTTCTCTACCTTTTTCCACAGCTCTTAAAACTCCATAGCGTTTTACAAGATTTAAATCAGTTCCAGAGAGACTTTTACCATGTAAGAATATTAGTAATGGTTGATTTATCTCTCCTTCTACTTTTGGAACATGTATCCAAAATGGATACGTGGTTTTACCTTTTATTGTATCTAGCTGACAGTAAGTAATTTGTTGAATGAAAAAAAATACTAATAAACTAATATAGGTTGTTGTTTTCATTTATAACTGGTTATTTAGATAAAAGTAAAAAGAGCTCAAACAAAGCTACAATCCCTAACGCAATAAAAAATAGCTTTTAGAATTTTCTAAAAGCTGATTTTTTTATGAACTACATTTATATTTTGACCAAAACCTAAAAGATTTCAAAAACGTTTGAGGATTAAGTCCTTATAATGATACTATTTTTTATTCTCAATCCAGTTTTTAGCATTTACAAAAGCTTCTAACCAAGGAGAAACTTCATCTTTTCTTCCTTTTGGATAATTAGCCCAATTCCATTGGAACGTAGAACGCTCTATATGTGGCATTGTAACTAAATGTCTTCCAGTTTTATCACACATCATAGCTGTGTTAAAATCAGATCCATTTGGGTTGTTTGGGTAGCCTTCATACCCATATTTTGCAACAATATGATAGTTTTCTTCAGCTTCTGGTAAGTTGAATTTTCCTTCTCCATGAGAAATCCAAACTCCTAATTCTGTTCCTGCTAAAGAGCTTAACATTACAGAATTATTTTCTTGAATTTTTACAGAAGTGAAAGAACTTTCGTGCTTTTTAGAGTCGTTATGAATCAATTTTCCATGCACTTTATGGTCTGGATTTATCAAATCTAATTCCATCCATAATTGTGCTCCATTACAAATACCAACAGATAATGTATCTTCTCTTTTAAAGAAATCCTTTAATGCTTTTTTCGCTTTTGCATTGTACAAAAATGCACCTGCCCAACCTTTAGCAGAGCCTAAAACATCAGAATTAGAGAAACCACCAACAGCACCAATAAATTGAATATCTTCCAACGTTTCACGTCCAGAAATTAAATCTGTCATGTGTACATCTTTTACATCAAAACCAGCTAAATACATGGCATTTGCCATTTCACGTTCAGAATTAGAACCTTTTTCACGAATAATTGCTGCTTTAGGTCTGTGTTCGTCTTTGCGAAGCATTTTCGCTGAAGCAATCTTTCCTTTTTTATCAACAGATTGCTTCACTGCGTTCGCAATGACATCCTCTAATTTTCCAGTAAAGTTCTCTGGAAAAGTATACGTTAAAGGTTGTTTTTTATAATTATCAAATCTATTTTTAGCCAAACCGTTTGCAGTTTGTTTGTCATCTAATAAATAAGAAGTTTTATACCAAACATCTCTCAGTTCAGCAACATCAAAAGAAAAAGTTTCTTCATCGTTTTTGATGTTTACAGTTCCTGAATTATTTGCAGAACCAATATTGAAAAATTCAATATTATTTTCTGATAAAATTGCTTCTACTTCAGCATCCCCTTGAAAAACAATTCCTGCATTTTCTGAGAATAAAACCTTGATAGAATCTTCTTCGTTTAAAGCAGAAATATCAAAATTTGCTCCTAAATTAACATCAGGAAAACACATTTCTAGTAAAGTAGTAATCAATCCACCAGAAGCAATATCATGTCCTGCAGAAATTTTATCTTCTTTAATTAAATTCTGAATTGTGTTAAACGTATTCTGTACAAAAGCTGAATTTTTAACATCTGGAGCTTCATTTCCAATCGTATTTAAAACTTGGTAAAAAGAACTTCCACCTAATTTAAAATCATCTTGAGAAATATTAATATAGTAGATATTTCCACCATTAATTTGTAAAACAGGTTCTACAACTTTAGTAATTTCGTTACAGTTTCCTGCAGCAGAAATAATTACAGTTCCTGGAGCAATTACTTCACCATCAGCATATTTTTGCTTCATGGATAAAGAATCTTTTCCAGTTGGAACATTGATCCCTAAAGCTATTGAAAACTCAGAAACCGCTTTTACTGCTTTGTATAAACGTGCATCTTCACCTTCATTTTTACAAGGCCACATCCAATTTGCAGATAAAGAAATTGAATCTAAGTTATCTTTTAAAGGCGCCCAAATAATATTGGTTAAAGATTCTGTAATTGCATTTCTACTTCCTGCTGCTGAGTCAATCAAACCAGCAATAGGCGAGTGCCCAATGGATGTTGCAACACCTTCTTTTCCATTATAATCCAAAGCCATCACTCCAACATTATTCAACGGAATTTGTAAAGGTCCAACACATTGTTGTTTGGCAACTTTTCCACCCACACATCTGTCTACTTTATTAGTTAACCAATCTTTACAAGCAACAGCCTCTAATTGTAAAACTTGCTCTAAATAGACTTGTAGATTCTTAATTTTATACCTTGAATTCTTATAATTCCTAACAACAGTTTTATCTGTCATAATAGTTTTTGGAGACGAACCAAACATATCTTCTAAGGCTAAATCCATTGGTTTTTCACCAGTTGATTTCGTTTCAAAAGTAAATCTGTTATCATTGGTAACCTCACCAACATCGTAAATAGGAGAACGTTCTCTATTTGCGATTTTGTGTAAAGTCTCTAAATGTTTTTCAGCAATTACCAGCCCCATTCTTTCTTGAGATTCGTTACCAATAATTTCTTTTGCTGATAGAGTAGGGTCGCCAACTGGCAATTTATCTAAATCGATTTTACCACCTGTATCTTCTACCAATTCAGATAAACAATTTAAATGACCTCCAGCTCCATGATCGTGTATAGATACAATAAAGTTTTCATCACTTTCTACCATTCCACGAACTGCATTTGCAGCACGTTTTTGCATCTCTGGATTTGATCTTTGTACAGCATTTAGCTCAATTCCTGATGCAAATTCTCCTGTGTCTGCAGAAGAAACTGCAGCTCCACCCATTCCAATTCTATAGTTTTCACCACCAAGAATTACAATTTTATCGCCTTCTTTTGGAGTGTCTTTTAAAGCTTGGTCTGCTTTTCCATACCCAATTCCTCCAGCTTGCATAATAACTTTATCAAAACCAAGTTTTCTTGCAGGTGAATCACTTACTGAAGAGTTTTCTTCATGTTCAAAGGTCAATACTGAACCTGTAATTAAAGGTTGCCCAAATTTGTTCCCAAAATCGGATGCTCCATTAGAAGCTTTTATTAAAATATCCATGGGAGTTTGGTATAACCAATCTCTTGCTTCGAATTTATTTTCCCAATATCTCTGGTTTTTACCGGCATCATTATCGGCTTCTAATCTTGAATACGAAGTCATATAAACTGCTGTTCCTGCTAAAGGTAAAGAACCTTTTCCTCCAGCCAATCTGTCTCTAATTTCTCCTCCAGAACCAGTTGCGGCTCCATTAAAAGGCTCTACTGTTGTTGGGAAATTATGTGTTTCTGCTTTTAAAGAAATAACGGATTCAAAGTCTTTAGTTTGATAAAAATCAGGTTTGTCTGCTGTTTTTGGTGCAAACTGTTCCACTTTTGGGCCTTTTATAAAAGCCACGTTATCTTTGTATGCAGATACAATATCGTTTGGAAATTGCTTTGAAGTTTCTTTAATTAACTTAAATAAGGATGTTGGCATTTCTTCGCCATCAATCACAAAAGTTCCATTAAAAATTTTATGTCTACAGTGTTCTGAGTTTACTTGGCTAAATCCAAATACTTCAGAATCTGTTAATTTTCTGCCTATTTTGTTTGCTACACTTTCAAGATATTCAACTTCCTCATCACTTAAAGATAAACCTTCTTTATTGTTGTAAGCAGCAATATCGTCAATATTTAAAATTGGTTTTGGCTGAATATCAATGGTAAAAGATTCTTGATTCAATCCTTTATATTTCTCTGAAATCATTGGATCAAAATCGGTAAAATCCTCAGAAACAACTTTGAATTTTTCAATTCTTAGGATGTCTTTAATACCCATATTTTGAGTAATTTCTACAGCATTTGTGCTCCAAGGAGTAATCATAGCAGCTCTTGGCCCAACTAAAAAAGTGTCAATAGAGGTTACCTCTATTTTTGGTTGATTCCCAAACAGCCAAGTCAATTTATCAAGGGTAGTTTTTGCTAATTTTTTAGTTGTTTGAACAGCGAATATTTTACTTTTTAAGTCTCCGAAGAAATGAATCATTATAAATATTTTGATATATTATTGTAAAAATGCAAATTTACTTTTTTTCAATTGAAAACTAATAAATAATTTAGTTGAAGTTGTAGAGTTATTCACTTGTTTATCAACCAAAAAAAAGACCATCTATAAGGACAGTCTTTTTTAAATATTTTGTAATAAAGAATACTTAATTTTTAATTAATTTCTTAGTTATAAAAGTATTTTCGATATTTATTTTAACCATATAAACTCCTTTGTTAAGTTGGGAGATGTTGATTTCTTTATCAGAAGTATCAATTTGATTTTTGATGATTAATTTTCCTAAAACATTAAAAATTTCTATTTTGGCTTTTTTATCCGAAGAAAAATATAAACTACTTCCATTTGTTGGATTAGGATACATTTTAAAGTTTGCAAAAATAAACTCATTTAAGCTTGCAGTAGAACCATTATGAGAACCAATATCATCAACGGTATTTTGGGCAAAAGCAGTCCATTCTCCTTGCTCACTATACACTGTATTTGGTTTTGTAATATCGTTATTTCTTATTAAAGTTATGTTTGATGCAAAGTCATCTGTTCCATCTAAATCTCCAATAATATCTACCAAAACACCATCTTTAAACAAACCAATTCTGTCATCACCATTAAAAGTCATAGGTGTTATGTTAGGTATTTCTAAATCTGCTTCATCTAATAGTTTTTGGATATTTGCGTCACTATTAATAATTACATAAACATCATTAGATGCAATTGAACCTGTTAAATTTAATGCTGTTTCCCAAGTACCACCAGATTGTCTTGCTACTGAATATGGAGTTAAGTCTGCAGTGTTACTAGTAATGTTTGCAATTTCTATAGCTTTGTTAAAGCTATTTCCTTCCACATATTCTGAGAAAAATAAATCGACAGCATTATTACTTCCGTCTGTAGTTGTACCTATAATAACAGTAGATTGAGCAGATGAATTATTTGCTTGATCTTTTGCTAAAACACGAACATTATAAGAAGTAGAAGCAGTTAAATTAGAAACAGTATAGTTTGTATTTGCTGTTGTTCCATTAAGATTTCCATCAACAAAAACATCATAACTAGTTACTGCAACATTATCTGAGGAGGCTGTCCAATTTACTTTAAAACTTGTGCCTGTTTCATTTGAAATAGTAATATTAGATGGTACTGTTGGTGCAGTTGAATCTGTTAAAGTTGTTCCGTTTACAGCAGTAGATTGGGCAGATTTATTATTTGCTAAATCCTTCGCTAAAACAGTAATACTGTAGGTTGTGCCAGAATTTAAATTTGATAAAGAAAAATTTGTGTTGGCAGTGTTTCCACTTAAAGTTCCATCAACAAAAATATCATAGCTAGTAACTGCTTCATTGTCTGTAGAAGCTGTCCAAGAGATATCAAAAGAATTAAAGTTGATATTACTTATAGAAACATTTGTAGGTACTGTTGGAGCTTCATTATCAGAAGATGTGTAAATTCCCCAAGAATCTATTGCAGCATCACCACCCCAAATTCTTGTTGCTAAATAAGCATTGTCTATAAAAGGATTTCTATTTCCTTGTGCATACGTTGCATTAGAATCGTGATATGTATTTCTTTGTCTTTCAAAATCTGAAACAGGGTCTTCTACATTCCATTTTAAGAATAAATCAATCATTGCATCAGGAGTAGCAGAAGAGCTACCCACACCAACATTTGTAGGTAAACATTGCGAATCGTAACGAATGTACATATACATCATCATTCTTGCAATATCTCCTTTCCATTCATCACCTGGATACCAGCCACCAGAAACATTTCCAGAATTTCCAGCACCATCCGCAAACTTTGAATTTCCACGCTGACCATTATAATTTACATCTGAAGGTCTTAAGTGATGAGCATCAGCACCAGCCCCCACACTTCCTAAATCAGGATTTCCCAAAGATCTTGGGTACGTATGTTCTCTATTCCAATCTCCTTGATTCCCTCCATTTTCATCCTTACCTCTAGAACGTGCTGTATTACCAGAAGCTGAATAACCGTAGACTAATAAAACCTCTGAGTTGTTGCTAGGATTTAAATCAGTAACTTTTAAAGCTTCCCAAACACCAGGAGTGTATGTTAAAAAATTAGTGTGCTCATTAATAGTTTTCGTCGCTAAATTGTTTTTTAAATTGATGCCTTCTGCAGTTAAATCTACGTCATTATAATAGGTTTCTTGTGCAGTACTTATTAATGTAAAGAACAGTATATAAAGAAATAAGGTTTTTTTCATAATTTAATATGTTTTAAAAATTGCTTTCTAAAATTTAGTTTTTTATTAATTTTTTTAGAATTGCCTTTGTACCTGTTGTAACTTTTACCATATAAACTCCATTTGATAAAGCATTAATATCTATAGAATTATTGTTTACAGAAAGTTTTGTACTCAACACTTTTTTACCTAAAACATTATAAATTTGAATTTGAACATTTTCTGATACATTAAAAAGTATTTTATTTCCATTTGTAGGATTAGGATACATTTTAAACGTACTTAAAAAAGTATCTGTTGTACTTAAAGTAGATGAATGACTTCCAAAATCCGTTAAAGTTCCAGCAGGTAAAACTTCCCACTCAGTTTCATCGAACCTTGAATTTGGACTTATAATGTTTGCTTTTCTTCGCCAAGTTTTATTGTGAATATGGTCGCTAGTTCTATTTTCTTCACCAATAATATCGATTAAAACTCCATTTTTATACAAACCAACTGGATCGTTTCCATTAAAGTTCATAGGTGATCCAAATCCATAAGGAGTAGTGTCCACATTTGGTGGTCCAAATAAATCGGCTTCATCTAAAAGAATTTGTTCTGATGCATCTGCATGCACAATTACAAAAACGTCTCCTGGAATAATATTTCCATTTCCTAAAGGATAATTATCTACCCAAGAACCTCCATTAGATTGTTTTTGAATAGAATATGCTGATAAATTAATGGTAGCACCAGAAAGATTTACAATTTCAATTGCTTTTTGATTACCACTACCACTAGCAGGTTCTGCATACTCAGAAATAAATAATTCTGAAACTCCATTAAAAGTTCCTGCTGTTGTAGTTGCAGAAATTGGAGTTGTTTTATCAGATTTGTTATTATCTGTATCTACTGCTAAAATTTCCACAGCATATGTTGTTGATGAACTTAAACTATTTACTGTGTATAAAGTATTTGAAGTTGTTCCGTTTAAATTATTATCAATAAAAATTTCGTACGCTGCAACTGCATTATTATCTGTTGAAGCTGTCCAAGAAATTTTGAATGAAGTATCGGTTTCATTGCTAATTGCAACATCTGTTGGGGTAGTTGGTGGATTTGCATCTTGAAATGTTGTACCATTTACAACAGTACTTGCAGCAGACATGTTGTTAATTAAATCTTTTGCTACAATAGTAAAAGAATATGCTGTATTTGTGTTTAAATTGGTTATTGAAATATTTGTATTTGTAGTTTGTTCTGTTAATACACCATTAACATAAACATTATAACCAGTTACTCCAATATTATCTGTAGAAGCATCCCAAGAAACATCGATAGAATTTAAAGAAATATTACTTAAAGTAACGTTTAGTGGAGTAGAAGGTGCTTGGGTATCTGTGCTTTTATAAATACCCCAAATATCTTCTGCAGAGTTGCCTCCCCAAATTCTTGTTGCTAAATAAGGATTGTCTATAAACGGATTTCTGTTTCCTTGAGCAGCTCTGTTAGAAAGATCTGCATGATACGTATTTCTAGCAATTTCTATTTGAGAAACAGGGTCTTCTATATTCCATTGTAAAAAAAGATCAATCATTTCATCTGGTGTAAATTTTGTACTACCTACACCAACTGCAGTTGGTAAACAAACAGCACCATATCGTAAATACATATACATCATCATTCTTGCAGTATCTCCTTTCCACTGGTCTCCTGGATACCAAGCTGCAGTATTAGGACCATCTAAGCCTTGATGAAAATCTATGTTTGAAAAATTTGAATTACCAGAACCTCTTCCGAATTTTCTGTTATTTCTAGTAGAGTTACGAACTCTATCTGCTGCTCTTAAATGATGCGCATCTGTAGAAGCACCTGGAACATCTGTATTCATTGGTGGATTTGCTAAAGATTGAGAAAATACGTGTTCTCTATTCCAAGCAAAAGGATCTCCACTACCATTATCTTGAAAACGATTATCTCTAGAATAATCATTGGTATCATCATTATCAGAGCCATCTTCCCAGCCATAAAATAAAACAACATCTCCAGAAAAATTAACGTTATCATCAGTTGCTATAGTAGCATCCCAAACATCAGGTCCACTGCTGGTATATTCTAAAAAACGCGTATGTGCAGCAATTGTTTTAATTGCTAAAGCTTCTTTAAGTTGAAGTCCAGAAAGCGTTAAATCTACATCATTATAATAACTTTGTTGTGCAAAGAAAGTAAATGAGAACATCGTATATGCTAAAAGTAATGTTTTCTTCATTTTTTAATATTTAATTATTTTTGATTTATAAATTTTATTTTCGACTTCAAAAGTAAGCATATAGATTCCTTTTGATATTTTTTTAATGTTAATTTTATTGATAGGATTTTTTTCTTGAAAGACTTTTTTACCTAAGATATTATAAATTGTAATATTCGTAATTTTTTTGGTTGATTTATTAGAAATAGTTAAAAAATCTTGAACAGGGTTTGGGTAGAAGAGAATATCAGGTTTAGAAAAATCATCAATTGAAAGTGTAATTGCGCTATGTTTTCCAAAATCATCTGCATTGTCTTTGTCAAAAATATCCCACTCGTTTGTAATATCGAAAACAGTATTAGGTTGTGTAATATTTTTTTTTCTTCGCAAAGTTTTATCTTCTCCAAAATCAATTTGTCCACTATTGTACGTACCAATAATATCAATTAAAACATTGTTCTTAAACAATCCAATTGGGTCATCTCCATTAAAATTTAAAGGCGCACCAAAATTGGTATCTCCATTATGAACTCGAATAGAATCTGCAATAGAAATTAAAAAATCTCCAGCTGCGATTGCTTTTTTAGATTTACTTGCAGGATGCTCGCCTGCAGCTTCATTTACAATTACAAAAACATCTTGAGACTTTATAGTTTTGCCAGTTAAAGGAAAATTAAACTCCCAATCTGCACCATTTAAACCACCATTACTTTGTCTTTTTATGCTGTAAGCGCTTAAATCGATATCAGCATTTGTTAAATTGACCAATTCTAAAGCCTTATTATTTGAGGAACCTTCTAAATATTCAGAAAAGAAAATTTCTGTAGAATTTGCATCATTATTATTTGTGACTGCAATTATTTCATCACTTAAATTAGACATATTACCAACGTTGTCTTGTGCAGAAATTTGAACAGTATAAGAAGTTGCTGTTGATAAATTAGTAACAGTATACATTGTTTCTGATACTGTAACTATATTGTTTCCGTCTAAAAAAATATCATAGGCTTCAACTACTGTATTGTCTGTTGATGCGTCCCAAGAAACCACAAAAGAAGTGGTAGTTTCATTACTGATAGTAATATTTGTTGGTATACTTGGTGCTGCTGTATCTTTTAATGTTGATGCATTTATTGCGTTACTTTGTGCAGAGTTATTATTAACAATATCTTTTGCTAAAACAGTAAAAATGTAATTGGTGTCTGAATTTAATTGGGTAATTGTTAAAGAAGTATTTGTAGTATTTATATACAAATCGCCATCAACGAAAACATCGTAACTGGTTACACCAACATTATCTGTGGATGCATCCCAAGATACATCAATAGAAAAAGTAGTAGTATTTGTTGCTACTAAATTCATTGGAGTAGAAGGTGCTTCTGTATCATTACCTGTATAAATTCCCCAAAGATCCTCTGCTTTGTTTCCTCCCCAAATTCGTGTTGCTAAAATAGGATTGTCAATAAAAGGATTTCTATTTCCTTGTGCGTTTTGATTAGCAGTATTTTCATGATATGCATTTCGTTGTTTTTCAAAATCCGAAACAGGGTCTTCTACATTCCATTGTAAAAACAAATCAATCATATCATCTGGAGTATTAGCGTTGTCTCCAGTTCCGATGTTTGTAGGTAAACATCTAATATCATATCTAACATACATATACATCATCATTCTTGCAACATCTCCTTTCCATTCATCTCCTGGATACCAACCTCCATTTTGTTGAATACCAGAATTGCCAGAACCTGTTGTAAATTTCCTGTTATTTCTTGATGAATTTCTTTGTGCATCTGCAGGTCTTAAATGATGAGCATCTGAACCTGGACCAGAATCTGACAAAGGTGGATTACCTAAAGATTGCGAAAAAACATGTTCTCTGTTCCAGTCTCCAGAATTTCCACTATTGTTATTAATGCCACGTTCTCTATCATTGGTAACATTTGTATCTGTGCCATTTTCAAAACCGTAAATTAATAAAACTTGTTGGTTGTTATTTGGGTTTACATCTGTAGCTTTACTAGCGCCCCAAACTTGGTCATAAAATAAAAATTGACTGTGTGTACTAATAATTTTAGTAGCCAACTCTTCTTTTAAAGTAACTCCTGTTACATTTAAATTAACATCACTATAATAAGATTCTTGCCCATACATAAATGTTGAACAAACAAAAAAGAGTAGAAGTGTAATTCTTTTAATCATAAAACTGTTTTATTATAAAACAATTTCTTTTTCAGGTTTTTAATTTTACAAAACGCAATAAAAATGTAAAATTTATTTTCTTTCTAACAATGCCATATAAAATCCATCAAATCCAGAAACATGAGCAAGTATTTTTTTATCGCTTACAAAGGTAAAATCTTTTCCTGCCTCTGATGCTAAAAAAGTTTTAACTTGATTTTGATTTTCTGATGGTAAAATAGAACAAGTTGCATACACCATTTTTCCTCCAGGTTTTACCATTTTAGAATATTGCTGCAAAACATCTTGTTGTACTTTTTTAATATTGTCTATAAACTCAGGCTGTAATTTCCATTTAGAATCGGGGTTTCTTCGAATAACGCCCAAACCAGAACAAGGAGCATCAATTAAAACACGATCTGCTTTTCCATATAGTTTTTTAATGGGTTTTGTAGAATCTATGACACGCATGTCTATATTATGTGCTTTGTTTCTTTTTGCTCTTACTTTTAATTTACGGAGTTTACTCTCGTAAATATCCATCGCAATTATTTGTCCTTTATTTTCCATTAAGGAAGCTAAATGCAATGTTTTTCCTCCAGCACCAGCACACGTATCAATTACTTTCATGCCTGGTTTAACATCTAAATACGCTGCCACTAATTGAGATGAAGCATCTTGAACCTCAAAAAAACCATTATGGAAAGCCTCAGTTTTAAAAACATTGGCTCTTTCTGGCAATAGTAAAGCATCTGGATGATTTGGTACAAACTCGGTATCTACATTTTCTGCTTTTAATTTCTTTTGAAGAATTTCTTTAGATATATTTAGCGTATTTGTTCTTAAAATAACTTTTGCCTGTTCATTTAAAGCAGCAATTTCTTTGGTCCAGATTTCTTCTCCCAATTCAGATACACATAACTCATCCATCCAATCAGGAATAGATTCCCTGTATTTTCTAGTTTTAGATAATTCTGCAAATCTCCCTTTAATACGTCTTTCAGGTACATCACCAATTTGGTTCCAATCTGGTAATTTTATCCCTCTTAAAATGCACCAAACAGAGAATAATCTCCAGATATTATCTCTATCATAAGGTAGTTTTACTTCTGCAATTTCTGCGTATAAACGGTTCCAACGCACAATATCATAAATAGTTTCTGCAACAAATTTACGATCTCTTGCTCCCCAACGTTTATCACGTTTTAAAGCTTTTTCTACAGCTTTGTCTGCATAAACGCCTTCGTTAAATATATCTCTAATACTGTCTATAACAGCAAATGTTAAGTTTCTGTGTAATCTCATTTTTTATTTTGATAATAAGGTACAAATGTACGAGAATTAAAAAAATATTAGTTTCGATTATTTATTTATATTTTATGGATGTAAAGTCGTTTTATAATTAGTTCAATTAAGTTTTTTTTTTATGATAATATAATGTAGATACTTCATTTTTTACTTTTAAGATTAAGTATGTTTTATAAAGCTTTTAAAGTGATGAATTACTTGTTGAAATAACTTTATGAGGATAACTAATAAATAAAAAAATAAAGTTTGAAGCTTGGTTTAGAACCTATCCAAATATAAAAAAAACACATACAAATTGGCTATTTTTCATTAAAATGAATATGTAAGAAACAGTAAAATGATTTGATGAGTATATTAAAGTGATTTACAAATAAAAAACAACCATAAATGATAGTAAAAAATTAATAAGAATTCAATTGTATGGTGAAATCCGAAATAATTTTTTAAATGTGAATTCATTGAAGATTGATTATTGTAAGCCTAAAATATTTTTATATACAGATAATTAGCAATAAAGAAAACTTTAGAACGAGTGAAATCAGAATTTTTCTCTTTTTCTTTTTTTAAACTTGAAATATATTATTTAAATGAACGTTTATAGATTAGTAGTTCATATAATTTTTAGGGGTATTAATTAGAACTATTGATCCCAAGAGAGCTGATGCAAATCAGCTCTCTTTTTTTGTTTTAAATTATTTTTGAAATCAAAATTTATAATGATTTACGTATTTTCGTTTTTTATAATTTTTAAAGTTGATTTTAAATAAACCCATCACATATATAAACGGAATTAGCGGACAAAGAGCTGCACTTTTGTACACAGAATTAGGTATAAAAACGTGTAACGATTTACTTAATTTTTTTCCATTTAGGTATATTGATAAAACTCAATTTTAT
>Ga0115565_10000781_pt1 | contig 27101 bp, 25 predicted proteins | sample COGITO_mtgs_1105_FD_87199 | JGI IMG/M metagenome (GOLD analysis project Ga0115565, IMG submission 87199) | Pelagic marine microbial communities from North Sea - COGITO_mtgs_110530 | ecosystem: Environmental > Aquatic > Marine > Epipelagic | place: Germany:Helgoland, sampling site Kabeltonne... | reverse complement strand
TCTGCATGCTCACCGCCATTGATGATATTCATCATCGGTACGGGCATTGAGTATTGTCCTGGCGTTCCGTTTAAGTTAGCAATGTGCTCATACAGTGGAATTTTTTGACTGATGGCTGCTGCTTTCGCAACCGCAAGAGACACGGCCAAGATAGCGTTTGCGCCAAGCGTTTCTTTGTTTTCAGTGCCGTCTAAATCAATCATTATTTGGTCGATAGTAGACTGTGACGCCGCATCTTTGCCAGCAAGCGCCGGTGCAATTTTATCATTTATAGCGGCGACCGCTTTCAAAACACCTTTTCCTAAATAACGAGCCTTGTCGCCATCACGTAGTTCTAACGCTTCGCGAGAGCCTGTAGATGCGCCCGATGGCGCTGCAGCCCGGCCCATTGCTCCGCATGTTAAGTAAACATCTGCTTCAACAGTGGGATTACCACGAGAATCTAATATTTCGCGACCTACAATGCGACTAATATTCGCCATTTATATTTCCTTTTTTAAGTTATTAAGGCGTTATTACGCCAGTGCTTAAGAGTATGCCTTCTCTACTTATTTTTTTGATGAACGCCAGCCGCGGCAATAAAGCCCGTAAACAAAGGATGACCATCACGCGGCGTCGAATTAAATTCAGGGTGAAATTGACCAGCCACAAACCAAGGGTGATCTTCCAACTCAATAACTTCGACCAAACGTTTGTCGGTGGATAGCCCACTGACTACTAATCCTGCTTTTTCAATCTCATCACGAATGTTGTTGTTTACTTCATAGCGATGACGATGACGTTCATAAATCTCGGTAGCGCCGTAAAGTTTGGATACTTTGCTGCCTTCTTTCAAATGGCAAAGCTGACTACCTAAGCGCATAGTACCACCTAAATCGGTGTTAGCATCTCGGATCTCTTTGTCGCCATCGGCATCAAGCCATTCTGTTATCAAGCCAACCACTGGGTAGGGAGTATCAGGGTCGAACTCAGTGCTGTTAGCTCCTTCTAATCCAGCGACATTACGCGCAAATTCTATGTAAGCGACTTGCATACCCAAACAAATGCCCAGGTAAGGTACGTCGTTCTCGCGGGCAAACTTTGCGGCGGCAATTTTACCTTCAATACCGCGCTCTCCAAATCCTCCTGGCACAATTATCGCGTCTAGGTTATCCAATATAGCAATACCTTTGCTTTCGATATCCTGCGAGTCAATATAATGAATATTGACGGTAAGACGGTTCTTTAACCCAGCGTGCTTGAGAGCTTCGTTGACCGATTTGTAAGCGTCTGGCAACTCGACATATTTACCCACCATGCCTACATTGACTTCACCCACTGGGTTGGACTCTTCATAGAGAACTTGTTCCCATTCTTTTAAATCAGCTTCTGGGCAATCATATTGAAAACGTTTGACGACTAATTCATCCATACCCTGTGCTTTTAATGCAGCGGGTATCTTGTAGATACTGTTAGCATCGCGTAAAGAAATAACCGCCTTTTCATTTACATTCGTAAATAGCGCTATTTTTGCGCGTTCATTTGCAGGTAATGGCACTTCTGAGCGGCACACTAGAATATCCGGTTGAATCCCCACAGAGCGTAACTCTTTGACAGAGTGTTGCGTTGGTTTGGTTTTGGTTTCGCCCGACGCAGCTAAATAGGGCACTAACGTGAGATGCATAAACATCGCGTGATCACGGCCCACTTCAGTACCAAGCTGCCTGATAGCTTCAATAAAAGGTTGTGATTCTATATCACCCACTGTACCGCCGATTTCTACGATTGCAATATCGTTGCCTTGCGCACCCGCAACAATGCGGCGTTTGATCTCGTTGGTGATATGAGGAATAACCTGAATAGTTGCGCCCAAGTAATCGCCGCGGCGCTCGCGCTTGATGACTTCTTCGTATACGCGGCCAGTTGTAAAGTTATTGCGTTTGGTCATCCGCGTTCTTATAAAACGTTCATAATGTCCCAAATCTAAGTCTGTTTCGGCGCCATCATCAGTTACAAAAACTTCGCCGTGCTGAATTGGACTCATCGTGCCAGGGTCAACATTAATGTAGGGGTCTAACTTTAACATGGTCACGGTTAACCCGCGTGCTTCTAATATCGCGGCGAGGGAGGCGGCGGCAATGCCTTTTCCCAATGATGACACTACACCACCGGTGACAAAAATATAATTAGTCATGTAAAACCTAAGGTCGTTGAGTTGAGACTATGTCGCTTTTTGCAAGCCTGTTGAAATATACTCGCTAAAACAAGCGGATATCGCCTTCAACAACTTTACGACATGCGATGTCACTTAGTGTTATCCAAATGCTGAATGCGCTTTTGTTTCAAATAAACACGCACATATCGAGTTAATAATAAATTAATACGCGCGAAAGTGATTACAAAAGTCGATTAATACCGGATAAATACAACGCACGTTTGCCGTGCTTCGATGGGAGTGTAGTGTACTAAAAAACCTACGCTGCTGTAAATCAAATTCAGCATCGATATTAGGTTTTCTTAGCTTTGATTTGTTTGCGCCATTGATATACCAATGCTTGGACTTCTCGCGGCGTCAAATCATCGAGGTCTACTTGCAAAAGCGTTTGTTCCAACCAGTGCGGCGTGTCAGGCATTGGAATGCTGAGCTGATTATGAGGTGTTGGAATTGTTGGCTTACTTTGAGTATCTGCTGTTTCTAGTTCTTCAAGCTTTTGATAGGCAACTTTCAAAACCTGAAGGGGCACACCGGCAAGTTTTGCGACTTGCAGTCCATAGCTTTTGCTGGCTGCTCCACGTTGAACTTGATGCATAAAACGTATTTGCTCATCATGCTCTATTGCACTTAAGTGTACGTTTTGAATTGCGTTATCTGGGCTTTGCAACGAGGTTAGTTCGAAGTAATGTGTGGCAAATAGTGTGTATGCCTTGATACTAGTAGCCAAACTGTCAGCGCAAGCCCAAGCTAATGACAGACCATCGTAAGTGCTTGTACCGCGGCCAATCTCATCCATTAGCACGAGACTGTTTTGAGTGGCGTTATTCAGGATGTTCGCCGTTTCGATCATCTCGACCATAAACGTTGAGCGTCCAGAGGCTAAATCATCTGCGGCCCCGATACGCGTAAATATTCGATCAACTGGACCAATGTGGGCATCAACTGCTGGCACAAAAGATCCAATGTAAGCCAGTAGCACGATCAATGCTGTTTGGCGCATGTAGGTACTTTTACCGCCCATGTTGGGTCCAGTAATCATTAACATGCGGGTGTTTTTATCAATCAATAGTGGATTTGCAATAAACGGATTTTGCATGACCTCTTCAACTACCAAGTGACGTCCTTCGATGTATTCTATTTTTGCTTCGTCTATCAGTTCAGGTTTGCTGAGGTTGAGCGTTTGAGCACGCTCAGCAAAATTGTTTAATACATCTAAGCGTGCAATGTGTGCAGCGCTTTCTAGCATCTGATTTAAATCGGCGGCAAGTTCCACAAACAGGTTTTCGTAAATACGTTTTTCTAAGGCTAGCGCACGGCTTTGACTGGTTAATACATCGTCTTCGTGTGCTTTCAACTCAGGAATAATAAACCGTTCGTTATTTTTGAGCGTTTGACGACGCACATAGTCTGCCGGCACCTTATTGGCATTCGCGCGACTAACCTCGATAAAAAAGCCATGTACTTTATTATAATTAACTTTGAGTGTCGGAATCCCAGTTCGCTCGCGTTCGCGCGCTTCAAGCTGATTCAAAAAGTCTGTTGCACCTTGCGAAAGCGCACGCAGTTCATCTAACTCTTGGTTAAAGCCAGCACAAATCACGCCACCGTCTCTGAGCACCACAGGCGGATTGTCCACGATTGCGTTGCTCAATAATGTTTGTGCATGTGGAAAGTCACCTATCAGCCGCGCTACTTGAACCAATTCAGGATTTTCGTCAGTATGAAGTTGTGCATTAAGTATGGGTAACGCGATTAATGCATCGCGCAACCGAGAAAAGTCTCTGGGGCGCGCTGTGCCCAATGACACCCTTGCAAGTATTCTTTCAATATCACCCATCTGCTTTAACGTGCTGTGAATGGTATCGTGCTGAGTGTGCAAAAGTGCTGTCGTCACGGCTTGACGTTTGAGTAACTCGGATTTGTTGGTGATGGGGCGATGCAGCCAACGCTGTAACAAGCGACTGCCCATGGCGGTTGCGGTTTTATCAAGCACCGCAAATAATGTGTTTTCCACTTTCCCAGATAAGGTGCGCGTTAGTTCTAAGTTGCGCTGAGAAGCTGCGTCCATTAGCACTGCATCACTTTGTCTGTGCTGCTGAATCGAACGAATGTGCGGCAGAGCAGTGCGTTGAGTATCTTGAATATATTGCAGGATGCAACCTGCCGCGCCTATTGAAGCCGACAATGGGTCAATACCAAAGCCATCTAAGGCTTCAGTTGAAAATTGAGCGTTTAGCTTCAATAACGCTGTTTGCTGATCAAATTCCCAGACCGGACGGCGTCTCAAGCCTTTGTAGTTGATCAAGGAGTCTGCAAAACCGGCCTGTTCTGGAAACAATATTTCAGACGGTTGCAAACGTTGCAATGCTGCATCTAGAGCTTCTTTGCCTGTGCAGTCTTCGACCACAAATCTGCCGCTGGTAATGTCAATATAGGCAATGCCGAATTTTTCATTTGATTGTTTGATAGCCACCAATACACAATCATTTTTTTCTTCTAGCAACGCTTCGTCGGTGAGTGTGCCTGGCGTGACGATACGCTGCACTTTTCGATCAACGGGTCCTTTGCTAGTCGCGGGATCCCCGACTTGCTCACAGATCGCAATAGATTCGCCCATCTTGACTAATCGGGCTAAATAATTTTCGGCTGCATGGTAAGGCACACCCGCCATTGGGATTGGATCACCGCCTGATTTACCCCTTGCGGTAAGGGAGATGTTCAATAAATCAGCCGCTCTTATTGCATCATCAAAAAACAGTTCATAAAAATCGCCCATTCGATAAAACAGTAAAATATCGGGATGCTCAGCCTTTATCTTAAGATATTGAGCGATCATAGGGGTATGTTCTGATTTTTGTTTGGTAGTAGACGGCATTGAATGGCTTTGTAAGTTTATTGTGGGTTTCATTCTACTGTTTATAAATAACAGATCCATTATAAATTGGATCGCAAAACTAGCATGTGTTTGTCTATTGAGGCTTATTTTTAAACGCTTTATGATAGTCTGGTTTTATTAGTCAACCAGAGCAACAAAATGTGAGTACTGTGAGTCATCAGCAACTGGGTAAAAATACGATCAACGAACTTGCGGTTGAGTTGGGCGATTTGCTTTTACAACAAGGCAAATACGTCAGTGCCGCAGAATCATGCACGGGTGGCGGCATTGCCTATGCTATTACTGAGGTAGCGGGTTCTAGTCAATGGTTCGAAAAAAGCTGGGTAACTTACTCCAATACGGCTAAGTCTGACGAAGTAATGGTGCAGCCAGCTGACTTAAATAAGTACGGGGCGGTTTCGCAGCAAGTTGTGTGTGCAATGGCGCAAGGCGCGAGACTAAAAAGCCATGCCGATATAAGCGTTGCTGTAAGTGGCATAGCTGGTCCTGGAGGGGCAACAGCTGATAAGCCATTAGGCTTAGTATGGTTCGCTATATCTGACAAAGATGGCACACTGCATTTTTCTCGATGTTTTTCTGGAGATAGGCACCAAGTGCGTGAGCAAACAATCAAACTGTCATTGCAAAAATTGATCGAAAGACTGAGACAATAGCGATACACAAGCGTTTTTGATAGTAGCTGACTGAATCAAGCGCTGCCGTCAAAACTGGTCATGTGCTCAGTGCTATTAACCCTTGGTCTGTCTTAAGATGATGCCCGATATCATCTTTTACATAAAAATATTGAATCTAAAAATAAAAAACACCGATTTTTCAGATACCTAAAAAAAATATCATCATTAGTATTGCAACTGTATGGTTATACAGTATACTTCCGATATAAATGATTAGGTCTATGCGTTTGCACACAGTTGTTCGATGCACAGGCTTTATAAAAAATAGATTAAACGTCAAAATTCGTTAAACGATGTCGCGTAGCAGCACTCACGAGGAAATTTAAAATGAAAGCAGATAGTAAAGCAGATACCAATAAAGCCAGTGCGTTAGATGCAGCGTTAGCACAAATCGAAAAGCAATTTGGCAAAGGCTCAATAATGAAATTGGGCGAGAACAAAACGATGGACGTCGAGACTATTTCAACTGGTTCTCTAGGTCTTGATATAGCATTAGGTGCTGGCGGTTTGCCAATGGGTCGAATCGTTGAGATTTATGGCCCAGAGTCTTCGGGTAAAACAACCTTGACGTTAGAAGTAATAGCATCCGCTCAGCGCGAGGGTAAGACTTGCGCATTTGTCGATGCTGAGCATGCATTAGACCCTATATACGCCAAAAAGCTAGGTGTAAATATTAATGAGTTACTCGTCTCGCAACCAGATACTGGCGAGCAAGCACTCGAAATCTGCGATATGTTAACTCGCTCGGGTGCGGTAGACGTTATCGTTGTTGACTCCGTCGCTGCACTAACGCCAAAAGCTGAGATCGAAGGTGATATTGGGGATTCACATATGGGTCTTGCTGCTCGTATGATGTCGCAAAGCATGCGTAAAATTACCGGTAACCTAAAGCGTAGCAACACTATGCTTATTTTTATCAACCAAATCCGAATGAAAATTGGTGTCATGTTTGGTAACCCAGAAACAACCACTGGTGGTAACGCACTTAAATTTTATGCATCCGTTCGCCTTGACATCAGACGTATCGGCGCTATCAAAGATGGCGATGAAATTGTGGGTAACGAAACACGTGTAAAAGTAGTTAAAAACAAGATCGCACCACCGTTTAAACAAGCTGAATTCCAAATCATGTATGGCCAAGGCATCAGCAAAGAGGCTGAACTGGTTGATTTAGGCGTCAAGCAAAAATTAATTGATAAGGCTGGCGCATGGTATAGCTGCAACGGTGAACGTATCGGTCAGGGTAAAGCCAACGTGGTCCAATATCTGAAAGATCACAAAGACTTGGCGCGTGAAATTGAGAGCAAGTTAAGAGCTGAGCTGTTGATGCCAAAAATGGAAGAAGAAGCAGTCGTAAAAGCTGACGCCACAGAAGCATAGATTTAGTTGTATTGACAATAGCAAGTAGGACGGCGATAAATGTTAAGTTGCCGTTCTATTCTCAAAATTCCCTGATTGCCCGACACTAGCAAACACTGCTGTGTGAGTGTTATTTATCGTTATACCTGTGTAATTCGTGAAGGGTTTTCCCAGCTATCTGGAAACTTACCCTGTAAGACATAGGAAAAAGCGATCAGCTCAGCAATAACATGGTACATATTGGGCGGAATCTCTTGGCCTAAATCCAAGCGACTAAGCATGTCGACTAGTCCGCTGTCTTGATGCACCATAATATTGTGCTGATCTGCTAACGAGAGTATTTCATCAGCGAGATGTCCGACACCTTTAACAACGATAGTCGGCACTTTATCACCATTCCTACTGACACCTTGCTCGCCGTATCGCAAACCTACTGCCGTTCTGGTTTTGTCTGTTTGATTAGGATTTTTGCTTGTCATCGTTTCTCACTATTTGTCTGTTTAGCGCGTATTTCTGAGGTACGTATGCTTACGCATTAGTCTCAAATACTCGATAATGCGCGGTGTCTAAGGTCGCCGGGATTTTTCCTAACTGACAGGTTTTATTGATAAGATTGATGCCCAGTTGATTGAGACGTTCAGTTAAAAAAGGTAATTTTTTTAATACTAGATCGCGTAAATATTCATTAGATGTATAAATTTGTAAATCGATATCATTTTCTTGCAGCGACGTTTTAGCCAACATCTCGCCATGTTCTCCAATGCTAAATTTCATATTGAGCACCCAACGGGTTTGTCTTTCTTGAGACTGTGCTTGTTGATGTTCTTGATGATTTTCACGTTTAATTAATAGCTCAATGTCCTGTCCTGCTTTACTAAATAGATTCGGCAAAGAATAGAAAAGACTATCTTGATTTTGGATGCTGATATCAGCGCTTTTTAGTTTGTGCTGTTGATGATTGGCGAGTAATTTTGAGACCTCTGCCGACAGTGTGTGCTTAGTATCAAACTGACTGAATTCTTGCGAAAATCGCGAGCTTTGTGCCGGTGAAACATTTGGAATTAACTTTTTAAGAAGGTCGGGCATTGACTGTTGCTCTTTACTCGCATTCTCGTTTGACTGCTTTTGTAGCCGAGAGGCAAGCGAGACCTGAAGTAAGGTAACAAGACCTGATAAAAAACCACTTTGTGCATTGTTCGTGATAGCGCTGATGGGACTAGGATTAAATTGCGCCGCGATTAACTGTCGAATTGTATTGGCGTCAGTCAAAGCAGGTTGACCATCAGTTTTTGGGAGCGTTTCTTTAACACTCGTTAGCAAAGCTTGAAGTTCATTTGATAGCCCTTGGGTATCATTCAAAGCCCCTAGCACGTCATTGAAGCCTTGAGTTTGTGAGCCTGTTTTAGGCAATATTTGCTTGCCTAGCTGACTGATTGATTCTAGCAGTCGGCTTATATTTTTGTTTGTTGGCGTATTGGCGGTGTTAGCCGATACATCGACTTGCTCTCTTTTAATCCCAAGTTCAGAGTTGAGCAAAGAGATTGCATCGACTAATAGCTGTCTGCTTGGCACGAAGACATTGCTTGCCTGGGTTTTAGCGGTGGTAGCATCTTTTGCGGTAGCCAAGGCATCAGGTTTCGATTGAACGTCACTGCCAGTAGGCAGATTACTTTTAATAGACGATTTTTGCGCCTCGCCGGCGAGAGTGTTAACCGCATTTTTAGCATCTGTGAATTGACCGCTTGCGGTATACAGGTTCGAACGAAGATTTTTATTAGTGTTATTAGCTTGTTGCTCTGCGCTCGTGCCAGTGCGATTTGACGTATTTGACAAGTCTGGTTGCGCGGATGCTGCTGTTTTATTGCTTTGCGCTAAGGGTTGTGCCGATGCATTGTCAGTATTAGTATTGGCAACTCCCGGTACTAGCAGCGCCATTTGTTTACTATTAAGGTTAACCGTATTTTGATTGCCCTGTAAAACTAACGAAATTGCGCCTCCTTGTTTGGTTAATACCGCTCTTAATTCAAGGTCTGCTAGTTTCGATGTGTTACTGAGACCTAGCAAATCCGCTGATATAGTCTTTAGCAATGCCGATGGTAGTGCATCAAATACCGCTTTGTTTAGCGTAAACTCTTTATTGAGTGCAGGGAGTAACGTATCAGCATTATTTTTGGCAAGCGTATTGAGGAGTTCCTTAGGTAATATTGGCAGTGGAATTTTGCCGAAGGTTGCGCTTGGAATTTGAGCAAGTGCGCTATTGACCCTATTGTCGACATTACTCGCATCAGGGCGCTGACCAGGCAGACTAACAGACAATAGAATGACGCTATCGTTTTTAATTTGCACGCTAATGTTGAGTGCCTGACCCGTTTGCAGTTGCTGCACAATTTGGCTTGGCAGATTCAACCTTATGTTTTGGTCATTCAGCGTTTTTATCGTCGGTAATGTCAACGTGATTTGACTGCCATTTATAGCGCTAATATTTGCCCTTATGTCAATCGATACTTGCCCTACAGGCGAGTTTGCTCTTACTTTGTTAAGGGATGATACTAAGACTGCCGCTTGTTCATTAGTCAAAGATAGGGCTGCACTGCCTGATTGCTTTGCCTGGGGGCTAACGGACTGATTTGGGGTGATATTTTGCTGTAAGATATTTGCGGGGCGAGCTGTATTGAGCAAAGGTGTTAGCACATATAAACCGCTTTGTGCCGTTTGTGACGAACTCGATGCCGACACTGTTTGTTGACTGAGTGCATAACTTTGTCCCACTTTTAAATTGGCAGTTCCATTAAACTGGGCGGTCGCAATGCGCACACTCTGTTGATTATTAGGATTAGTTAATACGACTTGCTTAGCGCTAATATCCGAAACAATCACGCGCACAACTGCTTGAGCCGTTTGTGCACGACTAGAAACAGCAGCGCTTTGGTTGGCGTTACTTAAATTTGCCACCGGATTGTTGGGTTTTGTAATATAGTCTGACATTATTTTGTATCGGCTAAACGAACGTCAAGTTAAGTGTTAGTTGTGCTTTAACAACACAATGCATTTTTTCGCGCAATTCTTTATTCATACGCATAAAATTCGCCACAATACATGCTAATATTTGAATTATGAAAATCAACCTTATCAGTAACATGGATACCGTTTAGTTGTCGATTCTTAGTGCGACCTATTTATCTTGTGAAAAAAGCGATCGTAGATTGTTTTCAGACTTACATCTAACGCTTGATGTGGGTGAGTTATTGCACGTGCAAGGTGATAATGGCGCGGGCAAAACGAGCTTGTTGAGAATTCTAGTCGGTCTTAGTCAGTCTTTAACTGGCGAAGTCATCATTAACCAACACAATGTTTTAAAAGAGCAAAGCTTTGCTGGGAATAAGCTTGTTTACTTAGGTCACAAAGCCGGTGTGTCTGCTACGTTGAGTGCGATAGAAAATCTGAACTTTTGGGCAAAACAGCAGTCTTTGAATTTGAAAAATAATAGCATTACTGACGTGTTGGACGAATTGGAATTAACAGGCCTTGAAGATATTCCCACAAAGCATTTGTCAGCTGGCCAGCAGCGTCGGGTCGGTTTGGCAAAATTGTGGCTGAAATCACACGCTAACCTGTGGGTTTTAGATGAACCTTTTACGGCACTAGACGTCTCGATGATTCATTTGTTGCAGTGCAAAATGCTGCAGTTTTTGCAAACAGGAGGTGCAATTATTATGACCTCGCATCAACCGCTTTCGATCGATCATCCTGTGCGTATTTTAAAGTTGGCTTATCAATGGTAGCGTCAGTTTTATTGTCTGTCATTCAAAAAGACATCGCGATTGCCGTGCGTCAACGCGCTGAGTTGGTGCAGCCTTTAATGTTTTTTATTATTGTGGTAACACTGTTTCCGATAGCGGTTGGTCCGAGTCCAGAAACCTTGCAAAGAGTGGGTGGCGGGGTCGTTTGGGTGGCAGCAATTTTGTCTTTATTGATGGGCATGGAGCGACTTTTTCGAGATGAATATAGCGATGGCACTCTTGAGCAATATCGGTTCTCGTCATGTCCTTTTTACCTCATTGTCAGTGCGAAGGTTATCACGCATTGGTTGATCCAAATTTTACCACTGTTGTTGGTGTCTCCTATATTAGTGTTGTTTTTAAACATGAATGCGCAGATGTATATTGCGCTAGTTTTGACATTGCTATTTGGCACGCCGATTGTAAGCTTTGTAGGGGCCATAGGGGTCGCGTTAACACTGAGCCTAAACCGTGGTGGGGTGCTTTTAGCGCTATTATTATTGCCTATTTTTATACCGTTACTTATTTTTGCCACTTCGGCAATCGATTCCGCTAGTATGATGCTAGATTATCAGCCGCAAATTGCTATCATTGCGGCCATGATGTTGATGTCGGTGGCACTTTGCCCATTGGCGATTACTTACTCTTTAAAGGTCAGTCAAAACTAATGTGGAAGTGGATTAATTCATTTGCTAAACCCGAAAAAGCATATGGACTGGCAAGTCTATTGCTGCCGTACTTTGCGTTCGTTGCTGTTGTTGGTTTGATAACAGGTGTTATTTGGGGACTAGTTTACGCCCCGGCAGATTATCAGCAGGGTGATAGCTATCGGATTATTTATATTCATGTGCCCAGCGCCATTTTATCCTTAAGTGCCTATGTGGCAATGGCAACGGCGGCCCTAGTGGGGCTTGTCTGGCAGTGGCGCACTGCGTTCATGTTTATGATTGCGATCGCGCCTGTTGGCGCGGTAATTTGCTTTATTTCCTTGTTTACGGGGGCCGCATGGGGCAAACCGATGTGGGGAACGTGGTGGATTTGGGATGCACGGCTGACATCACAGTTGATTCTTTTGTTTTTATACTTAGGCGTCATCGCTTTGTACGCTGCTTTTGAAGACAAGCAGCAAGGTGGCAAGGCGGCTGGCGTTATGGCGCTAGTGGGTGTAATCAATATCCCGATTATTAAATATTCAGTAGAATGGTGGAATACTTTGCATCAAGGCGCGACTATCAGCAAGTTCGAAAAGCCGTCAATGCCACCCGAAATGTTGTGGCCATTGCTGATCAGTATCTTAGGCTTTGTTGGTTTTATTGGCGCTATTACGCTAATGCGCTTCAAAAACGAAATGATTATACGAGACAAACATCGTCCTTGGGTTTTGACGCTTTTTTCAGATGTTGGCAATTCTCCTATCAAAACGGCGGCAAACAGCGCTGACGTAACTGATAAAGAGACGACTGTCACACAGCAAGGAGGGCAGTAATGCAGTCTCAATTTGCAAGTTTAAATGAATTTTTAGCAATGGGTGGTTACGCATTTTTTGTATGGTTGGCATTCGCCGTGAGCTTATTAGCCATGTTTTTGCTGCTGTTACACACGATATTAGTGACACGAAGCATCAAACTAACCGTACATAAAGAACAGCAAAGAGCGATACGTATTTTGCAAGCCAGAGAGAGGCGTAGGCAAAAGAAAGCACAGACTGCTCCATAGTCAGCAAATGTGCGCATCGTGTTTACGGGATGGTGAGCTTAAATGCGCCATTCGAGTGCAATATCCTATTTAAAATTATGAAAGTGAGTTTATCCAATGAACACAAGACGCAAACAGCGTTTGCTAGCCATCAGTGGCATAGTCCTACTCGTTACTGCCGCAGTGGGGACTATGTTATACGCTTTACAGGACAGCATTGACGTATTCTACACCCCCACAGAAATTTTAGAGGGTAAGCAAAAAACCGGTAAAAAACCGATCATAGGCCAGCGTCTACGAATTGGTGGATTAGTAGTGGAAGGCAGTGTTAGTAGAGATCCAGATAGCCTAGCAGTCTCTTTTGACTTGGTTGATACGGGTCCCATTGTTACCGTCCAGTTTAATGGCATATTGCCTGATTTGTTTAGAGAAGGTCAGGGCATTATGGCAACCGGCGTGCTCGAGCAACGAAATCTTATTGTTGCTCATGAAGTGCTTGCCAAACATGACGAAGAATATATGCCAGCAGAGTTAGCCGAGCAGTTAAAAGGTATTAAGCATGTTAAACCTGAACAGGCGGGGTACTGACTATGATTCCTGAAATTGGCAACGTAAGCTTAATCGTCGCGCTGGTATTGTCTATTCTTTTATCTATTTATCCGCTATGGGGCGCGCAAACTAACAACCAAAAATTAATGCAAACAGCCAGGCCGCTTACTTACGGCCTATTTACGTTTACTGCAATTGCGTATGCATGTTTGACACATGCATTCGTCACCGATAATTTTAGTGTCAGTTATGTCGCGCAGAACTCCAATTCTTTGTTGCCTATTTATTACAAGGTAACCGCCGTATGGGGTGGGCACGAGGGCTCATTCTTATTGTGGGTGCTAATTTTTGCTATCTGGACCTTGGGGGTAGGAATGTTTTCCAAAGGCATTCCACAACAAATGCTAGCGCGGGTGCTATCTGTGCTGGGGATGGTCAGTATTGGGTTTTATCTATTTATGCTGCTTACCTCTAATCCATTTGACAGCATGCTGCCCTTTTTTCCCGTCGATGGCAGGGATTTGAACCCCTTACTCCAAGATTTTGGTATGATCATCCACCCCCCTATGCTGTACATGGGGTACGTAGGATTTTCGGTCGCCTTTGCATTCGCGATTGCCGCATTAATCGGCGGTCAGCTTGACTCAACGTGGGCACGTTGGTCGCGCCCTTGGACAATAGCGGCTTGGTCGTTTTTGACGATAGGGATCGCACTCGGCAGCTGGTGGGCATATTATGAACTTGGCTGGGGTGGCTGGTGGTTTTGGGATCCGGTTGAAAATGCATCGTTTATGCCATGGCTAGTCGGTACAGCATTGATGCACAGTCTAGCGGTCACAGAAAAACGTAAATTATTTAAATCGTGGACCGTATTTTTAGCCATTGCTGCGTTTTCGTTAAGTTTACTCGGCACGTTTTTAGTTCGTTCTGGTGTTTTGGTATCCGTTCATTCGTTTGCGAGTGATCCGTCGCGCGGTTTATTTATTTTGGGTTTACTTGTAGTGGTGATTGGTGGCTCATTGTTGCTGTATGCGGTGCGCGCTTCGCAGTTAAAAAGCTCAGGTCAATATGCTTTATTCTCGCGTGAAATGATGTTGATGGGGAATAACGTTCTATTGGTGGCGGCAACAATTGTCGTGTTGTTAGGTACACTGTTTCCGCTTATTTACAAAGAAATTGGATTGGGTACCATCTCGATTGGCGCGCCATTTTTTAACCAGATGTTTACGCTGTTGATCGTGCCGTTTGTATTCTTTATGGCGGTCGGGCCGTTGAGTCGCTGGAAGCGTCAAAAGGCTTCAGACTTGCGCAATCAGCTTTTGGCGGCTTTTGTATTGGCTGTGAGCGCTGGTTTGTTAGTTAACTTTTCGTATGACGAACCAAGCTATATGGGCATGTTAGGTATGATCATGAGCTTTTGGATTTTGATTGCGACCATTTTGGAGGTCAAACAAAGGGTTGATGCCGACAATCAGCATACCGCCGATACGCCTTTGCTGACCTCACTTCGCAAGCTAACGCCGAGTCATTGGGGTATGGTGCTAGGGCATGTTGGTTTTGCTGTTAGTTTGATCGGGATTACTTTGGTTAGTAATTATGAGTTGGAGCGAGATGTCCGTGCTCGGGCAGGTGATGTTATTTCTATCGCGGATTATGAGGTCAAATTTACAGGCGTAAAAGAAATTCAGGGCCCAAATTATTCGGCAGATCGCGGGATTTTTGATGTATATAAAAACGGCGACTTCGTGAATCACCTTGAACCCGAAAAGCGGTTTTACCCTGTTCAGCGCACAACCATGACAGAGGCGGGTATTCACACTACCCTAACCAGAGATTTGTTTGTGGCCTTGGGTGAGCCTTTAGGTGAAGATTCTTGGGCGATACGCTTGTACTACAAGCCGTTTGTAGTGTGGATATGGGGCGGTGCATTTATCATGTGCATTGGTGGAATATTCTCTATGTGTGATAAGCGTTATCGGATTAAAAAAATCGCTAAACTAAAAAACACATTTACTAGGTCAAATGAAGCAGGGCGGCTCGGCGAGGCAGTCGATGTGCCTGCGATGCACAAAACTAATCCCGCTAGTGTGGGTGACAGCTAATGATGAAAAAGCTGTCTTATTCTATTCTACCGTTGGTGTTGTTCTTAGCACTGTGCTTTTTTTTGTACCAAGGTTTGTTTTCAGACCCACGAGAGCGCGACTCAAGCGCGGTATCTAAGTCATTCCCAAGCTTTAAGTTGCCTGATCTAATGGATGAGACAGTCTACTACGACAATACTATCTTTGACGGTCAGATGACATTGATAAACGTGTGGGGAGTGTGGTGCGTTACTTGTGCAATTGAGCTGCCGTATCTAGAAGGTTTGCGCGATCAAGGGTATCGCATTGTAGGCTTGTATTACGACCAAGATTTGGATCCTCAGTATGGTACCAAAACCTTGCAACGTGTTAGGCAAGAAGTAAAACAAACCCTATCCAAGTATGGTGATCCGTATCAGTTTAATATCTTTGATGTTTATCGTGATACTGCTTTAGATCTAGGCGTGACGGGTGCGCCGGAGACCTTGCTAGTGGATGCCCAAGGGGTGATTCGCTTGCATCATTTAGGTGATTTGAACGAGCGGGTATGGCGCGGTAAGTTTTTGCCCATCATCGCGCAAATACAAGCAACTCAGGCTGTTGAATAATGAAGCGCTTTTTTTTTAGAACACTCTTTTTTAGAACACTCATAGTGGCGAGCCTAGCTTCATTTTTCCACGCGCATGCGCAAACCACGGCTGATGTCTCAGCGTCAACGGATCAGGCTGCCGCTACAAGTCCTTCTGATACTGCAGCGTCGGATACTTTAGCGGCAAACGACTATGCCGAAAACTATGCATTTGATGATGCGCATGATCGCAAAACCTTTTTAGCCTTAACTGAAGTGCTTCGTTGCCCCATGTGTCAAAATCAAAATATAGCGGATTCGGACGCTATGATTGCGCATGATATGCGTCGTAAGGTGTATCAATTAATGCAGCAAGGTCAGTCTGAGCAACAGGTTATAGACTTTATGAAAGAGCGCTATGGTGATTTTGTGTACTACCAACCACCGGTAAATTCTGTGACGATCTGGTTGTGGTTAACGCCCGTGATTTTTGCAGGGATTATGTTGCTTGTTTTTATCTATCGTAAGAAAAAACCACAAACGGGCGACTTGCAAGCTAAGTTGGCTAGAGCTAATCAGTTGTTGAAGGAAGATGAGTGAGCATTTTTTATATAGTATCTGCACTTTTGGTGCTTATTGGTGTGGTGTTTGTTGTTTATCCATGGATCTCAGGTACGCGCAAGCAACAAGCAGAAGTATCCAACGTCGGCGTGATAAGAGCGCGGATTGAAGAGATTAAGCGAGAAGCAAAAGAAGGCCTGATTAATAAAGACGAGATGCAACAAGCTATTGATGATATGAAGTTAGCCCTAGTTGATGAAGTCCAAGTAACCAGCAAGGTGTCGAGTAATTCGACAGTTGGGTTACTAGTAGGCGGGTTACCCGCGTTAATCATTGGGATTTGGGTGTATAACGATGCTAATCAACTGTCTGGCTTGTCACAGCTAACCCACGCTTTGAACAATACCCAAGCGTTAAACAATCGAATTGTGCTGCAGCCAGCTAATGACGTAACCCCGCAAGAATTCCAAAATTATGCACTAGTAATACGCCAGCAGTTGCGCAACAAGCCAGATGACGCTATTGGCTGGGTCTGGTTAGGCCGATTAAACATGACACTCGGGCAGATGGATGAAAGTATTCAAGCATTTGAAAAAGCGTTAAAACTCAAGCCCGATGATGACGATGTCAGAGTCAAATACGCCCAAGCAGCAATGATGAGCGGTGAGGAGGAAGGCTTAGATTTAGCATTTCGCCAACTCCAGTATCTGCTAAAAAAGTCGCCTGACAACCGCGAGTATCGATTGTTGATGACCGTGGTCGCTGCGCAAAGTAACAACAAAGAAGTGGCCTTTACTAATTTTGCATTAATTCGGGACCAATTGGATCCAAATAGCAACCTATACAATTCTTTGGTCACGCAGTTGCGGGCCATGGGGGCGCCAGAGTTTCTATTGGTATTTGATCCCAGTAGATCTGGCTCACAAGATAGTGAATTAAATGCTGCTGGGTCTGGCAATACTCAAGTCAGTACAGATGAGTTGGGCTTTGCCGGGCAAGGCGCAGATCCGGACGGCACCAAAAACATCAGTTTAAATATTGAGGTAAGTATTTCAGATGAACTGCTTAACAAACTACCGCCAACAGGGTTTTTAATTGTGTTTGCGCAAGATGCCTCTGGTAACGCTAGAATGCCGCTTGCTGTAAAGAAAGTCCCCCTTCCTAAATTTCCTGTGCAAATGGTGTTATCCCAAGCGGATGCAATGATCGCGAATTTTTCGTTGAACACAGCCGAGAATATAATGTTGACGGCACGTATTTCGGCTGACCAAGATGTAATGCCTGCCACCGGTGAGTTGCAAGGCGTATTACAGAAAATTAATTTGCTAAACATCCCGCAACAAATAAAATTGAACATAAATAAGGAAATATTGTGAATTTAAATATGCGCATCTTAATGCTGGTAGCTACTTTGAGTATGGCTGGCTGCGCGAGTAATAATAAAGCCCAACAGTCGGCTGTTGATAACAACTCGATCTCAAGTTCTCAAATAGAGCAAGCAAAGCAGTCAGAATCAGCGCCAGGTTCACAAATCAGCGATCCTTTGGAAGGCATCAATCGGTTAGTATGGGATTTTAACTATGAGATACTCGACCGATTTCTCGTTAAGCCCATTACGAAAGGTTACATCGCGGTTATGCCTCAATTTGCAAGGACCGGATTGCTAAATGCCGCTGAAAACTTAGAAGAGCCGGCAAACATGGCGAATAACCTGTTTCAAGGAAAGGTCAAAGACTCAGCTGCTAGTTTGACCCGTTTTGTGGTCAATTCAACCATAGGCATGTTGGGTACATTTGATATTGCGGAAAAAATGGGAATTGCCCCCAAAGAGGAAGATTTTGGTCAAGTTTTGGGTGTATGGGGCTTAGGAACCGGTCCCTATTTGATGCTACCAGCACTCGGGCCCAGTGATATTAGAAGTTTTGCAGGGGATGTTGTTGACAACGTCTATTGGCCACTCAGTGTGCTTGAAAGCCAATATGTGATAGCCGCTAACGTAGTCAGTGTGATAGAAACACGAGCGACTTTGTTAGATCAAGAAGAGCAACTAAAGCGTGCTTTAGATCCGTATCTTTTTGTCCGCGATGCTTATTTTCAACGACTTGCATTTTTAGTCAGCGACGGACAAGTAAAAGCCAAAAGCGAAGAACAAATCAAAGCTGAAAGCGATAATTTCGAGGACTTTGAGGGCTTGTTGGACGACTTGTAGTAGGTTAAGGACACACGTTATAGATGGATGTTAAATCGTTAACACATAATAAAGTAAAGTAAAGCACTTATCGGTAAAAATCGTTGCGATTGCAAAAGATGAATCTGCTTAATTTCCAGAATGGGTGTTTCACCATTTTTACGTAGGGTCGACGAGATTGATATCTATGTCAATCACACTAGCGATAATTCCTACCAAATGCTAACCCCTCTAAAAGAGCTGTATCCATATTTAAATGTCATTAATTCAGACTGGATTACAGAACAAGAGGACCCGCCCGAAAATTTTCGGGCGTTCGTTTACAACAAAGCATTTAGAGAAATAAAAAAGGCTGGCAAATTCGATTATGTTCTATTTATAGATATTGACGAGTTTTGGGTTCATAAGAATCTTGACGTGACCATACAAGAAGTAATTAAAAAAAATAATTATCCTGAATGCATATTCTTTAGTTGGTTGAATAAAGATGGTAGCGAGCAACTATTTTCTGAGTTGCCTCTACAAATACATGGGCACCTGCATACGCTTGGCAAAAGTCTGGTTAAAGTCTCAGATAACGTCACGCAAATTAAAATCTATCAACCCATATTGAAGCATTGGCAAATAGTGCTTTGCGACGGGACTTACTTTCGTAGCCGTGATGAGCGCGGAAAGCAGCATGGATTACTTGATGATGTCTTAATCAAAATACGAGACGTAGTAATTGTGCACAATCTGTTTAGATCGCCTATGGAGTATGTGTCACTTTTGGGCAGAGGCCGTCCATCGATGCCCGATCTTTTAAAATTAAATAGAAATGGCTATAACAGCCACAAAGGCAGTCAAACTATAGTTTCGATGACTTTAGAACACGAACCATGTTTACTATACAAGCAAATCAAAAAAGCGTTGATGTCAGATCAAATAATGATTGATGCTTTAGCGGTAGCACAAAAGTTTATCTGCGATAGGTATTATCAAACGCTGACAAATATTGCATCCACACCGGTTAACGCATTTGCTGAGCTTGCAAGAGCTTTTTCAGGCTGTAATATCGCAGCAAAACAACGTATTACACAGCATATATTGTCATCATTTGGTTTAATAAATTTTGAAGATGAACATTATCTTACTAATTTATATAAGGAAATGATGCGGTTTGATAAAGATAGTGCGCTGATGTTAAAACATAAGATCGGCGCATATTAATACAACAACTAACAGGTTGGCTATCTATATTTTTGCATCTAACCCGAATACCCATCAGGATTGTTTGACTGCCAGCGCCACGAGTCTTCGCACATGTCTTGGAGGGTTTTGTGCGCTGTCCAATTTAATTCGTCAGCGGCTAATTTAGGGTCTGCATAGCATGCCGCCACATCACCGCCGCGTCTGGGGGTTACTTTATAAGGTACTTTCTGGCCACTGGCTTTTTCAAACGCAGTTACCATGTCTAACACGGAATAGCCGATGCCAGTACCCAAATTATAGGTGACTAAGCCCGATTTTTGAGATAGTTTATCGAGCGCTTTTAAGTGACCGTTTGCAAGGTCTTCTACATGGATATAATCACGCACACCGGTACCGTCGTGGGTATCATAATCATCACCGAACACACTTAAAAATTCACGTTTGCCAGTCGCGACTTGTGTGATAAAGGGCATCAGATTGTTAGGAATACCGTTTGGGTCCTCCCCAATAAGGCCTGATGGATGTGCGCCTGCTGGGTTAAAATAACGTAACAGCACGATATTCCATTCGCTGTCTGATGCGTAGAGATCAGTCAATACATGTTCGACCATAAGCTTGGATTGACCATATGGGTTGGTCGGCTTGCCGGTTGGTAGGTTCTCATGCAGCGGCAATTCTGTTGGATCACCATACACAGTCGCAGAAGAACTGAACACGATGTTTTTGACATTGTGCTTTTGCATGACTTGGCACAAATTTACACTACCGTAGACGTTGTTTTCGTAGTACATCAATGGTTTTTCCACTGATTCACCCACCGCCTTTAAACCCGCAAAGTGAATAACACCATCGATTGTGTGTTTGCTAAACACAGAGTCTAGAAACCCAGCGTCTGTGATGTCACCTTTGTATAATGTGGCGCTTTTGCCAGTAATTTTTTCAACTCGCTTTAAGCTTTCTTTCGATGAGTTGGCAAAATTATCTACGATGATAACGTCAACATTTTGTTCGAGTAATTGCAGCACGGTGTGGCTGCCGATATAACCTGTGCCGCCGGTTACTAAAATGCTTTTCATGTCTGTTATTCCTGATTTATTTTGTCTAGCTTTAAATATTTAGCGCTCAGTGAATACTGGATGGGTTTGACTAATATAGGATACAACATAAGGATAATCGCTGCCCACACTAATGACATGAAATCTTCGCCGGTGCGAAGAACTAATACAAACACCGGTACTAAGACTAATAACTTTAATACGTTTAAAATAGTTTTTTCAGGGACGGTTACGCGTTTACCTGCATCTTCCAAAGCACTCAATCGTTCAGTTAAACTCGCATTTTCTAGACCAGGAATTTTTTTTGTGGACGTGTAGATTTTCAAAACTGATTACTCATTAGTACGTTGTCGATTAATATTTATTCGCTTATGTGCTTATAATAGTTCTTTTGTTTCAAAAGTTCATTGTTTTAACGGCCCATATTCGAGTTTTCGGTGTTTGACGTAGATGTGCTATAAACTTATAAGTTGCTGATACTATAAATATAGTCATCCATAACTTTCGTGATTATAGCCCAAAGTTGGAAAGATTTGGAGCTTGCACTGTTATTTAAAATTTTCACTTTTGTCAATCCAAGGGCCATCAATATCTATAGTGTCAGCACTCGGTTTTATTGTGGTTGGGCTTACTGAATATGTGGCATTTATATCTGAAGCTCCCCACAGAGCAGAAAATACATATTCTGCAAATCGTAAACGGTCACCACATTGTTTTGTAAACTGCAGGTAATATAAAGAGGAGTTTTCGTTCACATCACCAAGAACGTAAGCAAATGGCGGTATTTCACTACCATCAACCAAGCGAAATGAGTCAAAACCATCGGCTAATATATTGTTAAATTCTAGTATTGCTTTTCGGTCAAAATTCTGAAATAGCCCTTGCACTTCTAAAATACAATCTTGCCTATAATACTTGTTATCTTTTATATCACTGTTACTCTTTGAACAGCTTAACAATAGGAATAATAATAATAACGTTATTTGTTTCACTCTAAAGTCTCCTTCTTAAATACGGTAACGCTTCTACTATTTGGATTTTGATGGATTATTGCCAGGCTCTTGAACAAACGGATCTATACTGAGGATCTGCCCCAATTATAATCGTAGACCCGCCCCTTCATAATAAAAAATGACTTGAACCCTTGCACTTGTTTGTACCTATTCATGTTCAGTAAAAATGTACACTTAAATGACGGTTTGTGGAGGTTGTAATCGTGGAATTCGTTATTTATAAGGTTTATTGCAAAATTTTTATGAAAATCATACGCTTTATGTGACTTTAGTATTAATATTGAGTAAGATCACAACACTGGTTAATATAGCGTCTGACTTGTCACGCGATAATTACAGTGGTTTGGTGCAAAAAGTGCTGAAACATTAAAATGATTAATGATTACAGCTATGTTGTTAGAGACGTAACAACGAATTTTGATAGGGCGTAAAAATATAATAAAAACGCTAAAAACACCATATTGAAATTGAACCTATCGATAGGAATAACGTTACACAATGCCATATTTTGAATATGTTCCCGTGCTAATAACTGCGCTCATCACAGCATGCTTATTGGTTATTATGACTCCGATGGCGCACTATTTTGGATTAGTTGATTCTCCTTCTTTGCGCAAGCAGCATGCTGGTCATATCCCGCTAACGGGCGGTCTTGCGATGTTTATGGGCGTTGTTCTCGCAAGTTTTGTAACTGATTTAGTATTTCAAAATGACCCCATGTTTTTCACTTCTGCTGCGTTCATCGTGCTATTAGGCATGTTGGATGACAAGTTCAACCTAAGCGCTAAGGGCAGATTGTTTTGTCAATTCATAGTGTCTTTTATTATGGTTTGGGTTGCGGATAATTATATTATCAACTTGGGCGACTTGCTCGGGTTTGGTATGTTTGAAATCCCCACTATTGGTTATTTGTTTACGATGGTTTGTGTTGTGGGCGTTATCAACGCGTTCAATATGATCGATGGCATTGATGGATTAGCCGGTGGCATGAGCTTGATCGTTTTATTTGGTGTCGTTTATCTGCTGTTGATCAGTGACAACGCACACAAAATTACCGAACCCTTGACAATAATTGCAGCGATTGTTCCGTTTTTAGCGTTCAATCTCAGCGTCAAAGGTTTTAGAGGTAATAAAATATTCTTGGGTGACGCAGGCAGTATGTTTATCGGCCTAGCTATTGTATGGATGCTCGTGGAGCATACTAATGGTCCAGATGCGTCTCTTCGGCCGATGACGGCTGTCTGGTTAATCGGACTGCCGTTATTAGATATGGCTGCGATAATGTTTCGCCGCGCGAAAAAAGGACAATCTGTTTTAAAACCAGATCGCCAACATTTGCACAATATTTTTATGCGTGCAGGTTTGTCACCCATTAGAGCACTTTTGGCGGTTCTTATGTTAGGTGGTTTATTTGTTGGTATCGCGGTAGCTTCTGAAGTTTATCAAGTGCCAGAGTGGGTGATGTTTTACGGATTTATTTTCGCGTTAGTACTATACACATCGATACTCATGAATATCTGGAAAATATTGAAGTTTGTTCGCAGACTGGGGCTGTTATAAGTGAGCAGGCACTGGCCAGTATCCGAATTACGCATCCCTAAAGTCTTATGTTTTATCATGGCTGTATGCTTTATCAGTGCATGCAGTTCATCAGGTTATTATAATGCCGATGTCGCAGCAAAAAAACCGTTTGATAGCAGCGTCAATAGTCTAAAAAGATTAAAAAAAGGTGAGGGATTATCTATCGATGACGAGGTATACATTGTCCAGCAAACATACTTTTCTGCGCTTGCTCAAAGCTGTGCTATTCTATCAATAAGCGGCATTCAACAAGCAAACGTACGGGCATGTTATAGTGGAGATATGCAGACGTGGCGTTTGATACCTAAACTAATCATAAATGGATAACGATGAAGCGCTTTATTTGCTATTACATTTTATTGTTGGTAGGCACTAGCTTCGTCAGTGCTCAGCAGCTTTCAGAACAAGCACAGCAAGCCCGCGAGGTGAGTGATGCTTCGAGTATACCCCTCGAAAGCTATATAAAAAATCAACAAAACATCGCGTCCCCTACGAATCGTCCTTTAAATCAAGAGAGCACAGGCCCGAGTCCATTTGGTGCCAACCTTTTTTCGGCAAAAGCACCGAGTAATCAGCGTAGTTCGATCAATCCAAATTATATTGTAGCCGCTGGAGATAAAATTTCTGTGCAGTTGTGGGGATCCTTTAATCTTGCTGAAGTCTACACCGTCGACAATCAAGGTAATATCTTCGTGACGAGTGTGGGTCCAATCAAAGTAGAGGGCGTGCTTGCTAGTGAACTAAACGGCTTGGTTACTCAGCGAATTAAGACAATCTATACCGACAATGTCGATATCTATGTCAATCTGTTGGCTTCGACGCCTGTGAGCGTATTTGTGACAGGACAAGTGCAGAGTCCTGGGCAGTTTGCTGGTTCTGCATCAGACTCTTTATTGTTTTATATCCATCAGGCTGGCGGCGTCGATTCGGTGAAGGGTAGTTATCGAAATATCCAAGTTATTCGCCAAGGCACTGTTCAAAACAACATCGATTTGTATGCTTTTTTAACCCAAGGTAAGTTGCCTGCGCACTCATTCAAAGATGGGGACGTCATTCTTGTAAAAGACAGAGGTGATTTTGTAACGGTTGAGCAAGACGAAAAACAGATGACGTTTGAGTTAGACGAACAATCACGAGTGGGCGAAGATATAGTAAGATTAGCGCAACCAGACCCTAGAACTAGCCATGTAGCAATAACGGGGCTTAGAAATGGCGTTCCTATGTCGTTATATTTACCGCTAGCCGAATTTAAACGGTTTCCCTTGCAAAAAGGTGATTCGCTGATTTTCAATGACGATATAAGACCTCAAGTGGTGAGTGTTAAAGTATCAGGCAGCTATCTAGGCCCTTCGTTTTACACAGTCGCTGCTAACACGAAATTGCATGATTTTTTGGCGTACGTCCAAGTTGAACCAGAACAGGCCGCTACTGATTCAATCTATATTTTGCGTGAAAGTGTGCAGCAACAACAACAGTTATTGTTGGATGAGTCCCTTTCAAGATTAGAACGCAGTGTTTTTACCGCGCCATCATCATCAGATAGCGAAGCCCGTTTGCGTGCACAAGAAGCACAGCTAGTGGCTCAATTTATTGACAGGTCTAGGAAAATCGAACCTTTAGGTAAAGTGGTCGTGTCTATTGACGGGCAAGTCGCCAATGTAAGGCTAGAGCAGGGAGATGAAATTGTTATCCCACAGCGAAGCGATCTGATCAATGTGGCGGGCGAAGTGATGTTGCCGCAGGCTGTTGTATTCAACCCCAACGCGTCTTTAAATGATTATGTAAACTGGGCGGGTGGGTTTACCGATAGAGCAGATCAAAATGGTATTTTGATCGTCCATGCCAATGGCTTAACCACACTGGTTGATAGCAATGACGGCTTTTGGTTTGGTAATGCTGTAAAACTGACGCTAAAGCCAGGCGACCAACTTATTATTACGCCCAAAGCTGACAGCAAGCTTATGCAGTCATTTAAAGATGTGACTCAAATAATCTATCAAATAGCGGTGGCCGCTAACGTCGTAACCCGATAGCTTATGGCGACGGTCTTAAAGCGCAATCAATGGCAAATATGGAAAGACGTCATCTTTGCTTTGATGGTGCGCGAGGTTAGGACTGGTTTTAATGACAAGCTGGGCCTAAGTTGGGCAATATTACATCCTATCGCGTTCATCTTCATTTTGTCTTTTATCCGCGGTCGACTCGATGGTGGTGAGACGCATTCCATACCTACTTTTGTTTTCATGGCTTACGGTCTGCTGCTAATACAGCTTTTTTTGACTGTGTTTGACTCCGCTAGTAAAGCGGTCAAAAAAGCCAAACCCCTCTATGCTTTTAGACAAGTGCAACCTATTAGTCCAGTGATTGCATCAAGCTTGTTTGAAATATTAGTCAAAGTGATGGTGTTTATTGGCATCAGCGTGATTATGTATCTGATGCAAATGGAAATCAGGGTGGATGATTTCTTGGCCCTAATCCTTAACGTTTGCGCATTAGCGTTGTTTAGTGTTTTCTTTGGCTTGATGTTTGGGGTGCTCAGTTTATTTGTCCCTGAGTTATCGAAGATGCAAAATTTATTGACGCGGCCTTTGTTTTTTATTTCAGGCGTGTTTTTTTCGATGCGTGATGTTCCTCCTGAATATTGGTATTTATTAGATTGGAATCCTATTTTGCATGCGATTGAGTTAAGTCGATATTCAGCCTATACCTCTTATGGGAATACGGCCGTTAGTACCAACTATTTATTGCTTGTAACCCTTGGCGTCGTTTTTCTGGCGATGCTCATTTACCGCTCACTGTGGAAAAGCGCGGTGAGCCGATGATCCAAATCCGAAATGTTGACAAATACTACAATTCGCACATCGGCAGGCAATATGTGTTTCAAGATCTAAATTTTGATATTCCAATTGGCAGTAATATTGCCCTGTTGGGTAAAAATGGCGCAGGTAAATCAACCTTGTTTCGAATGCTCGCCAAAAGTGAATATCCCAATGCGGGACAAATTATAACTGATCAAAAGATATCATGGCCAGTTGCGTTAGCGTCTGGTATTCATCCGGCGATGACGGGGAGAGAAAATACACGATTTATTGGCAAAGTGAACGGCGTTGAAGATCTTGATGATTATGAGAACAAAGTTAAGCGTTTTTCTGAGTTGGACAAAAAGTTTGATTTGCCAGTAGCGACCTATTCCAGTGGTATGCGACCACGATTGGCATTCGCTTGCTCTGTAGCAATAGATTTTGACGTGTATCTGATAGATGAAGTAACCTCTGTGGGAGATGCAAGTTTTAAGCGCAAAGCTCGAAAAGCGCTGTTTAGAAAATCGCAAACGTCGAGCGTGATCATGGTTAGCCATCAGATGTCAGAGTTACAACTGTTCTGCGATAGTGCAATCTTGTTAGATGCAGGTAAACTAGTGTTTTATAGTGATTTAGATGAGGCTATTGAAAGGTATGACGAGTTGTGAGCGATAATCAAACCCAGGTTCAAACAACGCAAGATAGTCCTGCGGAATATATAAAAGCGTTAAAGCCAGAATTACGTGAGGACGTGGCGTTTTTGATGGGCGAAATTGATCGCTTGTGGTCTACTCATCCGAACATCGTCGAGCATTTATTTTCTCGGTGTACAAAGCATGCAAGAGGTGATCGCAAACTCACTGATAAAATTGAAGCGACCAAAATGCGCTGGGAACTAGAGCACACCAAAGACGAT
>Ga0115565_10000778_pt1 | contig 27139 bp, 22 predicted proteins | sample COGITO_mtgs_1105_FD_87199 | JGI IMG/M metagenome (GOLD analysis project Ga0115565, IMG submission 87199) | Pelagic marine microbial communities from North Sea - COGITO_mtgs_110530 | ecosystem: Environmental > Aquatic > Marine > Epipelagic | place: Germany:Helgoland, sampling site Kabeltonne... | reverse complement strand
TCAGAGGTGCATGAAGGCTTTCTTGGCCAGGAGCTGATCCTCGGATTCGCGGTGGTCGGGGTCGTCGACACAGCAATCCACGGGACAGACCGCTGCGCATTGGGGTTCGTCGTGGAAGCCCACACACTCTGTGCACTTGTCTGTGGTGATGTAATACACATCCATGCTGCCAGGTTCCTGTGTGGCATCGGCATCGATGGCACCTGCAGAAGGGTGGGTTCCCGATCCCTTCAGACCGGTTCCGTCGGCAAAAGTCCACTCCGCTCCACCTTCATAGATGGCATTGTTGGGACATTCTGGTTCGCAAGCCCCGCAGTTGATGCAGGCGTCTGTAATCATAATGGCCATGGTACTCTTCTTTCTGTAAGGCGATATTGCCGCTGCAAAAATAACCGGTTACCCCCTCAGGATGTTGACCACATCTTTGCAAATCCCACAAGAATTGTCATTCATGTTAACTGAGACTTCAAAATTGGACGTGCAGCGCGCAGAGAAATTGCTGCTAGAACTGGCCAATGGCCTGCAATCCGTGACCGAAGGGCAACCTCAAGAAGCGTGGTTGCCCCTTGCAGCTGCGGTGGATAGCGCGGTCAATTTAAACGGTTGGTTTACCCCCGAGCAGGTCCGATTTGCGCTCGAAGCGTGGGTTAAAGCCCTGCAGCCCGATGCGGTGGAGGCGTGGTTGGGCAGCTTACCGGCCAAAAGTTCAGGCGGTGCTGTGACCTTGGGCATCGTCATGGCGGGCAACATCCCTTTGGTAGGGTTGCACGATTTGATCTGTGGGGTTGTTTCCGGTCACCGGGTTCAATTGAAGCCCAGCCGCGAAGATGCGGGCCTGACCGCGGCGCTGCTGTCTTGCTGGTCCAAAGTCTTTCCGGGTCTTCAGGAACAGGTGACCATTGCAGAGGCGGCATTGCGTGATTTTGATGCAGTGATCGCCACCGGTAGCCGCAACAGCGGACGGTATTTCCAGCATTACTTCGGGAAGGTGCCCCACATCATTCGCGGACAAAGGACCTCGGTGGCGGTGCTAGATGGCAGCGAATCCCACGAGGATATGGTGGCATTGGCCGGTGACATCTTCCAGTATTTCGGACTCGGTTGCCGCAACGTGACCCAGGTCTTTGTGCCGAAAGACTTTGACCTCGATCGGCTGTTCGCTGCATTTGTGGATTGGGACCACACTGCCAGCCACAACCGTTACTACAACAACTACACCTACCACAAGGCCCTGTGGCTCATGGAGGCTGTGGACTTGCTCGAAAACGGATTCATTCTGCTCAAAGAAGACGCCGGATGGGTTTCGCCGGTGGGGGCCTTGCACTATCAACGCTATGAGGCGTTGTCTGATGTCGAGGCGCGCCTAGAAGAAGGCAAGGATCAGATTCAATGTCGGGTAGGTCAAGGAGGGATTGATTTTGGAAGCGCTCAGTTCCCGGGACTGGCAGATTATGCCGACGGGGTGGATGTGATGGCCTTCCTGCTGGCTTTGGAAGCCTAACTTCGCGGCATGAATCGGATTTCATTGGGGCGGTTGGGAGCTTGGTTGTTGTTGTGCTTAACCCTGGTCAATACAGGTTGCACCACCGACGTTGAACTCAATGCCCCCTACGAAGAGAGGAGCTTGGCATTTTGTCTCCTCGATCCTGCAGCCACCGAACAATGGGTGAGGGTCAACCGCACTTGGCTGGGCGAGGGCAACAACTTGGACATCGCTTTGGTGGCCGACAGCAGTGAATACGCGGCAGGAGAGGTCAACGTCACCGTGGAGCAGTTTCACCCGGACGACATTGCCTTTGAAACTCCGCTGTTGGGTTTTTCGGCCATGGACACCTTGCTGCAAGACAAGGATGACAACGGGATTTTCTATGGCCCCGAGTACCGGGCCTATCATTTCGAGACACCAGACGGCCTTGACGTGTATGTGGGCAGTTCTGATGACCTCTACACTTATCGGATGACCGTTGCTTTTGCTGACGGTCGGCTTCCCCTCACTGCTGTGACAACGCTCATTGGTTCATCGCCGGGCAACATCAGCAATCCGCCGGCGGGCATCCCCGGTTTTAATCTGAATTTCGCCAGCGGCGTTGCAGGTCAGGTGACCTATCCCAATGTGAATTTCAAGTGGTCTTCCACACCCGGGGCCAAGCGTTATGAGGCTTCTGTTGCCGTCTATTTCACAGAGCGCATCTGGGCCGATGCAGCGCATACAGATTTGGTGTCAGAGACCGACCGTGTGGTGCGCTGGGACTTGGGAGAAGAGACAGCCGACGATGCCGAAGGGGGAGAAGAAATCAAGCTGCCCGTCAATGGCGAGGCTTTCTACCAATTCTTGGCGAGCCGTTTGGATGCCGACCCACTGATCACCCGTGAATTGGGGGAGTGGAACAACAACATTGACCGAATCAGGGCTTTTGACTTTGTGCTTAGCATTGCCAACCAAGAACTCGATACTTACCTGGCGGTCAATGCCCCGGTTACGGGAATCATCCAGGAGCGCCCAGTATACACGAACATCGCAGGAGGTTTGGGCCTGCTGGCCAGCCGGACCCAGCAGTCGGTCGATGGCTTGGGCATTTCTAAGCCCTCCATTCAAGAACTGGTGGAAGGCGAGCATACAGCTGCCCTTCAGTTTTGCCTGCCCCCTGAAACTGAGGGCGATATCGCCGAATACGCCTGTCCCTGAGTAAGGCGGCAAACAACCATCATCCCGATGTGGATAGCAGCCTTGTCGGGCGCTGTATCCATCGGGTCATTTGCCGGAACTTACACCCATGGCGCACGCATTCACCTACCAGGCTCCTTATGGCGTTTTCCATTTTTCGGATGGACTGCTGACGGTTGAATTGGCTGAAGACCTTATTGTGGATCTCCCGCTGATGCAGCGTGTGACCGCCCAGCGCATGGAGCTGTTGGGCAGCAGGGAGGTGGCGGAATTGATCGTGGTTCCCCGTGCCCATTTGTTGTTGGACCGCGCGGCATTGGCTTGGTTGGCCCAATCCGGCGCCTTGACAGGCGTTCACCACCGCGCCATCGTCGTGCCCGCGCATTTGCTTGTGTGGCGCGACAGGTTGTATCAAATGATCAGCCGAATGCGACCAAACGTAAAAGTGTTTCGGAACCGACGTGTGGCCAAAGGGTGGCTTCAAGAACGTGCGGGTACATTCACTCCGCTCACCGCTGCTGTGGGGCCTGAAACTGAGCCTGGCGTGACCGCCACTGAACCCGGTCCGGTTGCGGTCAGCGAAGGATAAAGCGAACGGGCATTTGGCCCTCCACTGTTGCGCTGTAGGTGCCCGGCGCCCATGCTTCTGAAGGGAGTGGGCTAATGCCGTTATGGGTTTCAATTGACCCCTCAAACACAAGGCGTCCAGCAATGTCATGGACCTTCACCGATACAGGGCTGTTCCCCTGATGTTGCAAAGCGATGCGTGTGCCTGCTGTCGCTGGGTTGGGTACTGCAGAAATGGCCGTGATACTGGCCTCAGATAAGCCAGAAGGCTCAGCACTTCCTGGTTTGAACTGCCAGATTCCTGGCACGCCAGCCAGCACTTGCACGGAAAGAACGGGCATGCCTTCTCCAGCAGCATACCATTCGTAAACCGTCCCCTCACGAGGCAGGCTAAATCCAATGCCGGCTGCAGGAACGTTGACGGAATCCTGTGCTTCAAAAGAGCGCTTTACCCTCAGGCACTCGAAGCTTCCGCTTGGAAGGACCAAGGTGCCCCAGGCATCGACTTCGATGTCAGCAGTTTGGTCGGTGCTGTAATACAGCAGCTCGGGGAGTTCTATCTCAAAGGCTGACGAGCCCTGCAGCGTTGCGCCGTATGTCAATGGCAAGGGCAGCAGTTCTTCTTCGTCCTCATAGATGACCGGCAAATCGATGAGCTCGGTGGTGATGCCCAGCCCAATGGTTTTGTACGCCGACCCTCCAAATTCTTGATAGGTGGTGGCCCCAGAGATGGGGATGCCCGTTTCCAAACCCAAATCGGGCAATTCAAAGGCCGTGAAGTGATCGGCCGAAGAGAAGATGAACTGGGTCGTAAAACCGGCCTCACTCATCGGGAAGTACTCTGTTTCTTGGTCTCCAGTGGAGATCAGGTCGCTGTAGTCCCAAGTCAATCCAGCACCGCTGTCCTCGAGCCCATCGGAAAACAGAGGGGGAACGGCTGTGGCCCGCAGGTATGTCTGACCACCTTGTGGCAGGTCAGATGAAGTCAAGACAGGCTGGGCCACCAGGGCGCTGGCCCACATCATGAGCACTCCAGTGAGGGCGCAAATCGGAAAGGAGAAAACGGGACGGGTCATAAGGGCAAATTAATGCGCTGCGCCCTGCAGTAGGGCTATGGGGTTTCGCTTTTACGAAACAAATCACGCAGGTGGTCAAATCGAACTTGATACACCGCCCCTAGGCCGTACCGGTAGTTTTCGTCGTTTTCTAGATCGCTTTCGGGCTTGCTGTAGCCCATGAGTTCCCAGCGTCCGTCGGCGGTCAATTGATAGCGCAGGTCAATCGCACGGGTAAAGTTTTCGGGGTCTACCTGCAGTCCATCGGGGCTGCGCGCCCCAAGTGTCCCCGAGATTTTCAAACGGTCGTTGAGCAGGTTCAGGCCCAGGTCCATTTCAAACAGGTCCTCGGTTTGGGCCGCATTGGGGTCGATTACAGACCCCGTTGTCGAGGGCAGATAGCGCAAGCCAATGTTCACGTCCTCGGAGAGGCTGCTCAGCAATTCTGACACTCCGGTAGAAACCAAGTCGGTGGCTTGGGCAGCGGCAGCGGCCAGCCCCAAAGTGTTGGTTCTGATTTGGCTCGAAGGAATAAATTGTCCTGCGGCGAGCAGCGCAAAAGCCTGCCTCTGTGTCTCCTCTGGTGTGGCCAAAGCGGGTTGCACCTGGGCCAAGAGTTCGGGGTCAGCCTTGGCGTAAGTGGGGAATGCAATGGAGAAGTCCAAATTGGGGCTGGAAAGCTCACCGGAAATGGCCATGCCCACCTCGACTTCCGTCTTGGAAACAGAGGACAACAAGCCCGGCAAGAGGGGGGCTGGCGAGGCTTTCAATGGAGCAATGGCCAGCAAGTCGAGTTGGGCCTCGTAGGGGTTGCCATCCCAATCAATCCGCCCGCCCGGTGCGACGCCAATGGTCTTCGAGAAGAGGTCGCGCAGGCTAAACCTATACTGGCCTTCCAAGATCTCAATCCCTCCCTCCATGGTCAGGGATTGGTTGCGGTTGCTCACAAAAGACAGGGCGCCTTGGGCGCGGCCATCCACCCGCTCTCCAGCTTGTTGGTCCAGAACGAGAGACAATTCAGCTTCGGGAGTGACTTCAATTTCCAGTTCCATCGAAAGGTCAAACGGAGGGGGAGAAGGGGCCTCTTCCACTGCAGCATCGCTGCCACCAACGAACCGAATTCCGCTGGGTATGCCGGGTCCATCCATCGCATCAAGCGGCATCGTGAATTGCGTCCCACCAGCGCTGCGGGCATCGACATTGATGGACATGTATTCTGATGTGCCAAAAACATTCGCGTCGCCTGTCGCCAGCACTGTGCCGTAGAACAATTTGCTGCGATCGGGTGCCAAATCCATGACCATAAAGTCCTCCGGCAATTCCAGCCCCAAGTCGTAATTCCAATCGGTAAATCCAGCGTGCAAGACGGAGATGTTGAGCAGAGAGTTTTGGCCATTGGGGTCGGTTATGAGGCCCCTGTCCATTCCGATCAATCCCTTGCTGAAGTCCAGGTCTCCCCCCAAGCGGTAAGTCACGCCCGTGGCACCGATGAAGACTTCTTGGGCATCGAAAGCCAGGTTGCCTTGTGCGTTGACAGGCGCACCATTTTCTGGGAGCTGCACCGTCAATCCGCCAGTGGTGGTGCCAATGAGGCCAACACCTGCTTCGGTAAACAGGGGTTGAAGCTGTTCCAGCGGCCATGCCGAAAATTCCACATCAATGACGCGAGGGGTGACCATTTGAGCGCTCAAAATTTCTTCCTCGCCCTGAAACTGTTGGAACTCCACCTTGGGCTGTTCGCCCCAAGCCCCACTCAGGCACAGATCGCCCAGATCAAACCCTTCGAGTTGGGCATCTTCCCATTGGGCCGCTCCCTTGACGGCCAAAGATGAAAGTGCCACATCAAAAGCGGCGTGCAGCAATCCTGCTCCTTCAGGCAGTTCCAATCCTAGGGGCGGCCCCAGCATCGAGAGCCAAGGAGCCAGCGGCAGCCGGTCCAGTTGCACTGAGATTTCGGAAGCGCTGCTTGTGTTTTTGCTCTGAACGGTCAACAGCCCCTCGCGGCCATTCAGCCTGAGGTCATCGACGACCATGGAAGTCCATTCCGTGTTTTGCCATTCCAGCTTGGGTGCCGATCCCGGGGAGAGCGACCACGTTGCACCGGCAAAACTGAGGTTCAATTGTTTGGGCACAACCACGTGAATGTTGTCGTTTTTGAGGTGGTGCACCAAGGCCAAGTCCACAGGAATGGTGCCATTCCACGACGCGCGGAATTCTGAACCAGAGCTCAGTTCAACGTCGGCAGAAAGTGTCAATTCCTCTAGGACGCCCCACTGGTTGTGCCGCACACTGTCGGCATAAAACTGCCACGCCATCGGGCGTTTCCCACCGCTTCCTTCGAGGATGAGGTTGTGTGCCCGAAAGTCTCCCAGGTGCAAGGGGCGCAGGTCCAACAGAAATCCGATCTCGCCATTTCGATGCTGGATTTCGACATGTGAGCCCCGTCCAATGGACCATTGACCGTGGCTGTAACGCTCGAGCAGGTCGTCCCTCCAAACGGTCAGATTTGCCGTCCAGTCAGAAGGACTGGCCCCTTCATTTGCAGCCTTTGAGCCCCAGCGAGCGGCAGTGGCTTTGGTGATGATTTCGCCGGAGACCAGGGCGTCTAGCAAGGGCGTTTTCCATGCCTCTAAGGCGTTGGGTCCGTCTATGTGACCCTCGACGACGTCGCCTTCTAGGTCCACTTCAAAGTGGTGTCGATCCCCGCGTCCGCGTGCATGGAACCGCTGCATAGAAAGGGGGGCACCTTGGCGCTGGCGCCCATCAAATCCGGGCAAGGGGATGAACCTGGCGCCGTTCAAATCGACATGACCCCACCAAGAATCTATGCCGCCGTTGTGGTCCACCTTGACCTCTCCGGAGGTTCCCCAGCCTCCATAAAGCTCCAATCCCTCTGTGAGCAGGAGAGGCGCTGTACGGGCGTTCAAATCCCAGTGCACATCTGTGCCCTGATGGAGGTCAGGAACCGCTGAAAGTTCCAGTGTGCCGTTCGCGGTCAAAGCACCTGTTTGGTTGCCGCCCCGGTATGCGCTCCATGTTCCCCCGAGATGGGCTGGCTGTTGGAGCGAGGCAAAATCGACCGCCGGCAGTGGGGCGAACTCCCCCTCGGTGGACCAGGTAAAACGGACCGATTCGGTTTGCCCGCTTTTAGCGCTGTACCAATCGCCCTCACTGGAGATGCCCCCCGATTCCAAATCCCACTGCACATTGGCTTGACAAGGCTTTCCCTGCTTTGGCTGATGGGTGTAAGTCAATGATGCGCGCCCAAGTAGTGCCTTCCAATCCAATGTTTGGCCGGTGGTTTCTTCTTCCAACGGCAAGACAATGGGCCCTTCGAGCAGCAAGTCTCCATGTCGGGGCACTTCCTCAGGCCAGGCCATCGGGTGGCGGTTGTATTTGAGGTGGGCGGTGTCCAGTCTCATGCCTTGGTTGCAGAGTGAAGCGTGCATTTCAAGCGTGCCCCAATCCGCTGTTCCTGATAGACTTAATGTGGAATCTGCGCGGGATAAAATGGCGGTCCACGATGCGGGGCATGCAGCAGTGGTGGCATCTGGAACCTCAGTGGACCCCAGCCAAAATTCGGGATGGGTGGACAGGCTCAATGTGAACGGAAGGCTCCCCTCTTCCCATGCGATGAGGGTGGTGTCGTGGGTGTCCGAAGCCCGCTCTCGGCTCATGAGGAGAACCTGGCCCGAGGTGCCTGACCATGCGGGCCACTCCCCCTGCCAGTCGAAGTCTTTCATGACGGCGTGTTCTACCAAGATTTCGTGCGACCACCGGGAAGTGGCCCATGAGTCAGGCAACGCTACGCGCACGTTGCGCAGGTCCAACTCGGCCACAGACAAGTCGGCGGTTGGGGTGTTCTCGGTGGTGTCAGATGAGGCTGTTCCATGGGTGAGCCAGCGGGTGCCTGCAGCTGAAATGTCCAGTCCATTTGCAGCAATGGTCAACCAATGCTTTCCTGAGCCATCTGCAGGAAGCAGCACGAGCTCAGACAACGATACCAAGGGCGTTTGGCTGCCATCGTCCTCGGTGCGTTGAAGCTCAAACCCACTCAGTGACATTCCCAAGGGAGACCAAGCAAGGTCCACTGCCGTCAACTCCAGTTCCACATTGTCGCCTGCGGGGCCCAGGCTGGACGTTGCAATGGCCAAGACTTTGCGCACCATCCAGCGCTGGCCGGGAGGGGTAAAGAGCAGAAACGCCAGCACCAAAGTGATGGCCAGTCCCCCCATAAACCATCCAAAAAGCCGCTTGCGGTGCGTCTTTCGCGGACGCCGCTCTGAACTTTCGGACGGTGGTGGTGGGACCTTCATTTCTCTATGCGAACTTCGCCCATACAGAAATGATGCCATGATGGCTTCCGGGCAAGAACAAAACGCAGCAATCGACGGCTTGGTCTCCGTATCCAATCGGATCATGCTGGGCATTGAAAGTTCATGTGATGACACGAGCATTGCCATCCTCAAAGGGCGCGAACTCCTGGGGCAATTCGCCGCTGTTCAACACATTCACTCGAAGTACGGCGGAGTGGTGCCAGAATTCGCTTCGCGCGCCCACCAAGCCCACATCGTACCGGTACTCCAAGGGGCCTTGAAAGAAGCGGGCTGCAGGCTCGATCAGATCGAGGGAGTGGCCTACACACGTGGACCTGGTTTGCATGGGTCATTATTGGTGGGGAGTGCTTTTGCAAGGAGCTTGGCTTGGTCGCTGGGAATCCCCATGTATCCAGTGCACCACATGAGGGCCCATGTTGTGGCCCATTGGATGGCCGACGCCACGCTCACTCCCAGACAGCCCATGATGGCTTTGACGGTTTCCGGTGGGCACACCCAGCTGTTGGAAGTGCGTTCACCAACAGACATGGAGGTGATCGGCACCACCATGGACGATGCTGCCGGGGAGGCTTTCGATAAGGTGGCCAAGATGCTGGGGCTGCCTTATCCTGGAGGGCCCGAGGTCGACCGGCTGGCCGCATTGGGCAATCCCCAGGCGTTCCGTTTCACTGCACCTAAAATGGAGGGGCACAACTTCAGTTTCAGCGGGGTCAAGACTTCCGTCCTGCGGGTTTTGGAGAAAACCCTCTCAGGGGGGGTGGAGGTGTCAGATGCGCTGATTCAAGATGTATGCGCATCGGTTCAGTCGACCATTGTGTCCATCCTCATCGGAAAACTGGAAGCAGCTGCCCTTGAGAAAGGGATGAAATCCATCGCCATACAAGGAGGGGTGAGTGCCAATTCTGGACTGCGTAAGGCCGTTCAAGAACTCGGACAAAAACACCAGTGGGACGTTCACATCCCGCCATTCTGTTACTGTACAGACAACGGTGCCATGATCGCGTTGTCGGGGCAGTTTGCCGCCGAAAATTCTCAGGCAGGAAGTTTGGGGGAGGCGCCTTTGGCGCGGTGGCAAATAACTTAAGGTCAGGCGATTACCGCCTCCTTGTTAAAGTGTTCAGCAAACAGCGCCCAGTAGTTTCTGTTCCAAGATTCTGTCATCCATCCTGCGTCTCCAGCGGGTACGCCCAGGTGGTTCAGAATCAAGGTGGTCTCACCAGCGGCATTCTTGCTCAACCTCAAGTCTACCGTGGTATAATGCCCCGCGGGAAATTTCTTGTGGGTCCAAGCGCAAACGATGCGCTTGTTTTGGACAAGGTGGGTGAAGTAACCGGTATGGTTCTGGTTGCACAATGAAAACGAGCCTCCTTCATGCGGTTGAATGAAAGCTTCCTTTCCGGTAAACGCAACGTGGGCATCCTGATCAAGCAAAGCCTCGAAGACTTTGGCAGGTGCAGCAGCCAATTCAATGACCTGATAGATGTTCTCCGTTTGGAGTTTCATGGTTCAGCGGTGTTGCCATAAAAGTAGCAGGTGGATTCCTAAAATGAAGGGTGATGTGCAACAAGTAATTCACCGAGTGCTTGTGCACGGCACAACCAAGTGAACCTCTGTCATATGCGCAGAGGAGATCATGTTGAGGCTGCTTTTTCCAGAGCGGTCCAACAAATTGAGCCGCTGACGAATAAGGTCTGAAGCATGGCGTCGGCGGGGAGTATTGTCATCGGGCCTTACAGGCTCAGTTTCCCCCTGCTGCGCAGCATTGGGGGAATTGCAGACGTAAACCTTTACATGCTCTGTGCCCGTTTTTTCGGCCCAAAGAGAGAGCCGTCCAGGTCCGGTTTTTGAGGTTCCACCCAATCCATGCCACAAGGCATTTTCTATGAGGGGTTGAACCAGCAGAGCCGGGATGTGCTGTTTTTTGAGGTGCTGAGTCAACGGTGCCAATTCCCATTCAATGGGCCGATCAAGCCTGCGCACCTCCAGCTCGATGTAGTCTTTCAAGGTGGTCCATTCATCTTCCATGGAGCGCCATCCTTCGTGGCCCGCTTGGATTTGGTGTTTGGCGAGCCGGTTAAAGGACTTGAGGTGTCGCAGGGCACGGTCCCAATCAAGGACCATCATGTCGTGCATGATGCCATTGAGCGCATTGAAAATGAAGTGCGGATCCATGAGCCGACGCAGAGACATGGCCTGCACCCTGTCTAACTCTCTGCTGCGCAATGCTGCCTGATGGGCCATTCTTTGCTCGGCGGGTTTGCGCACCTTCCAATGTTCCATTTCGATGGACCTCTTGTGCGACTCTTGGACGATAAACCCTTGAATGCTTCGATCGAGCATGAATGCCGCTGCGCAACCGAACGCAAGGGTGGACCAAATGAACGGGGGTGCGTCGTTCCAAACCCCCCACAAGATGCCCAACGGGAAGAGGAGGACGCTGGTGATGAAGGCGGACTGGTGCCAAGACTTAGACAGGCTGATTCGCCACCATTTACGTCGTGCGGAGGCATCCAATCGTGCCAGCACAATCCCCTGAAATGTCAACACTCCAAAGGCGGCACCAGCAGCACCAACCTCGAGGATTGTCAAAGGGTTAAGGTTCAAAACGCAAGCATATTGTCCAATGACATTGAACAACAAAAGAAGCGATGAAAAGGAATTTAGACGCCGCTATTTTGCGGACGTGCGGCTCGAATTTGTGAGCGGATCAGTCATCGAAAGAGAGGCGGATCAGTTGCTTCATTTTCCGTTGGTACTCATCCATAAGCCACTGACGGTAGTTGTCCGTCGTCTTGGAGATGCACTTGGTGTAGTCCCGAATGCGCTGCTCGATGTCTCCTTCCAAGTGTTCCGAAAGCTCGATGGCATGAAACTCATCTTCAGAGACGGCCACCAAGATTTTGACATGGTGATCCAAGCTGGCTTCAATGGCTGCCTTCGGTCGCTTCCCCTTGCGGGTCGCCTCGATGTAGGCATCCTTCATGTTGAAAGGAGGGTGGTTGTCGAGCTTAAATAAAACCCGAAGGTTTTTGGGCATTTCATAGAAGAAAGTCTCCTCGATTTCATCGTCCGTGTACAGGCCTTCGAGATAGGCGTTGGGAGAGCGGAAGATGTCGGGCCAATTGACGTGCGCATCCCACAGACCGAAGCGACGCGCATTGTTGCCCAAGTCAATGACGTTGAAGTCCTTCTTGTCTTTGTAAGTCCTCGAACCCCGCCCAATCATTTGATGGTAGAGGGTCAGTGATTTTGTGGCGCGGTTGAGAATGATGGTCTCCACAGAAGGCGCGTCAAAGCCCGTGGTGAGAATGCTCACAGAGGTCAAAATGGCATCTGGTTTCTCGTGGAACCACGCCAGTATTTCATGGCGATCTTTTTCGCTGTGTGTATTGTCGAGGTGCCGGATTTCGTAGCCCTCCTCTTCAAACAGCTGGGCCACCTGCAGGGACGTATGGATGCCGTTGTTGAAGATCAAGGTTTTGGTGCCCTTGGCTTTCTCTTCGTAAGCATAGAGCAACTTCTCCTGCATGAAGTAGTTGCCGTAAAGCCGCTCGGAACTGGAGACAGTGTAATCTCCATTGATGCCCACTTTCAGGGATTTGAGATTGACGTCATAGCTGTAAGTCTTGGCACGGGCCAAAAAGCCATCATCGACCAACTTGGAGATGGATTCTCCAACGATCAATTCCTGGTAGTTGTCCTTGAGGGGGAGCTTGATGTTACTGGACAGCGGTGTGGCTGTAACACCCAGCAACACTTGGTTCTCAAAGTGCTTAAACAGCTTTCTGAAGCTGTTGTAGTGGGCCTCGTCAATGACCACAAGCCCCATCTGATCAAACACAATGTGTTCGTCATTTAATCGGTTGTTGAGGGTTTCAACCATGGCGACAAAACACCAGTGTTGCTTGTCCTCTTCCAGAACCTTGACTTTGGAATCGATGATTTTGTTGTCGACTCCGATGTCGGTCAGCATCCGACTCGTTTGGCCCAAGAGTTCGATCCTGTGGGTTAGAATCAATACCTTTTTGCCCGTCTCGATGATGAAGCGCTTGGCCAACTCACTGAAGATGACCGTCTTGCCGCCTCCAGTAGGCAGCTGATACAGCAAGTTGTACTGGTCCGGGAACTGGCGCATGCGCCCCATGATTTCATCAATGGCGCGGGCCTGATAGCCGTAAAGCTTCTTGCCTTCGGTCGATTCGAGTTTCTCCTTGAGCGTTTCCAACATCATCAAACGAGGGGCAAAAGTACCGAGGGAATTCACGAACACCATCCCTGAGTGACTTGTATTTTAGGAGGTTTCACACATGAACGCGTTTGAGGAAGAAATATCAGCAGCTTTAGAAGCCGCTTTGGGCATTCCAGATTGGAATGATTTTTTGCTAAAAGCCACGCCTTCAGCGTTCTCCACAAGGCTGTCTGCGGCCTATGCCCAAAACCTGTGCCACCCAAAACCCAACCAATGGTTTAGGGCCATTCGCGAAGTTGGACCGCCAACACAGGTCAGGGTCGTGATTTTGGGCCAAGATCCCTACCACGGACACGGTCAGGCCGATGGTTTGGCTTTTTCAGTTCCAATGGGGCAGCCTCTCCCTCCATCGTTGCGCAACATCTATAAGGAGATTGCAGCCTCATGTGGAGGCGTTCCGCAGGGTTCGGGAGACCTGACTTCTTGGGCCGAACAAGGCGTGTTGTTGCTCAACGATGTCCTGAGTGTTGAGCATGGCGAGCCCCGCTCGCACCGAGGGTTGGGGTGGCAGGAAATCACATCTGCGCTGTTGTCAGCTTGTGTAGCGAGGCCTGCGGTTTTCTTGTTGTGGGGCAAGCATGCCCAACAACATGCCGAATTGGTGCGCGGGTTGCCCCAAGATCACCTCATTTTGGAGGCGCCGCACCCCAGCCCATTGAGCGCGCATCGCGGATTCCTTGGCTGTGGCCATTTCAGCAAAGTCAACAGCTGGCTGGAATCGCGGAATGAAACGCCCATCCGCTGGTGGCCTGAGGGTTTGAGTTGATGCTACAGTCATACAGGATTGCAGGAATACCTTTGTAACGATGTCTTCAAACACCCACAATGGCCCACAGCCTGAAGGTTTCGCGGCCCCACAGCCGCGCCTGCTTCAAACATTGGAAGGCCACCAAGGTGCGGTGTATGACCTCGAATTAAACGCCGAAGGTGACCTTCTCAGTGCAGGTGGGGATGGCCTGCTTGTGCGTTGGGCCAAGGCAGGCCGGGCTTGGGAAATCCGGGGAAAGGCATTGGCAAAAGCGGCAGCACCACTTTTTGCGGCCTGTTCCAATGGCACAGGAATGTTGGCAGGGACAGGAGATGGGGGAGTGTTGAGCGTAACAGAAGACGGCCAATGGAAAATCACCCCGGCCCATCCCGGAGGCACTTACGTGGTGACCCCTGCTGGAACAGGAGGGGCAGACGGGCGCTGGTTGAATTGGCCTCAAGGTCAAGAAATGGCCAAAGTCCAGGGCAGGGTGAGGTGCAGCTTGGCTTTGGATGAAGGGGTTTTATTGGGCACATCTGAAGGTGCCATTCACAGCCTCAGTAGCGGTGTTTCAACAGCAGCCCACACAGGCGCAGTGCGCGCGTTGATGGCGTGGCCAGGCAAGGCTGCCTTGGCCAGCGTTGGAGGCGATGGCAGGCTGCGCATCTGGAAAATGGAAGCCGACGGAAGTTTGACTGCAGTGCTGTCTGTGGATGCGCACAAGGGCGCCATCTACCGCATGGCCGTTTCCCCTGACCAACGTTGGGTGGCGACGTGTTCGAGAGACAAGAGCATTGCCTTTTGGCATGCCGATACTTTGGCTTTGGGCGTCCGAATCTCAAGGCCGCATTGGCAGGGTCACACCCGCTCCATCAATGCCATGGTGTGGAGCCAAGATGGAACCTTGGCAACGGCAGGTGACGATGGCCGCATCTTGATTTGGGACATTGACCTTGAATGAAGCACCCTCGGCCTTGTAACTTTGGCGCCGCAGCATGAGCAAACCCAGCATTCCCAAAGGCACACGCGACTTCACCCCTGAGGTGATGGCGCGCCGACAGTGGATTTTCTCCACCCTCCGTACCGCCTTTGAAGGGCGTGGATTCCAGCCCATTGAGACTCCGGCCATGGAGGCCCTGACCACCCTTACTGGAAAGTATGGCGATGAGGGAGATCAGCTGATATTCAAAATCCTGAACAATGGAGACTTCCTGGGCAAAGCTCAAGATGCCACCTTGGAAGCTCGGGACAGCAAAGCACTGGGCTTTCAGATCAGCAAAAAGGCATTGCGCTACGATTTGACCGTACCCTTTGCGCGTTTTGTCACCATGCACCGCAACGAGATCCCGATGCCATTCAAAAGGTATCAGATGCAGACGGTGTGGAGGGGTGACCGCCCAGGAAAGGGGCGCTACCAGGAATTTGTGCAGTGCGATGCCGACATCATTGGTTCGACCGGAGTGCTGTGCGAATTGGAGCTGGTGTGCCTGTTTTTCGAGGCGTTGTCCGCGCTGAAAGTGCCGCATTTTAGAATTTTGGTCAACGACCGGCGCATTCTTTCGGGTATGGCAGACCATTTGGGCATCGGAGAACGGCTCACAGAGTGGACCGTCGCGGTAGACAAAGCCGATAAAATCGGCATCGATGGGGTGTGCAAGGAATTGGGGGAGCGCGGGTTTAGTGAGGCCGTCCAGGACGGAACAAAAGCGCTGTTTGAGGAACGGCCAGAAGGCGTTCAAGGCATGGAGGCTTTGGCCGAACAGTTTCCTGTACCTGCGGTAAAGGAGGGGGTAGCAGCCTTGGCTTCATTGTGGAGTCTCGCCAAATCAGAGGGTGTTCAGGAGCCGGAATTGGTGTTTGCGCCCGGACTGGCCAGGGGCCTGGACTATTACACTGGGGCGATTTTTGAAGTGCAAGTGGTGGACGGCCCCGTGGGCAGCATTTGCGGTGGCGGACGCTACGATGACCTCACGGGCATTTTTGGAATGCCAGATGTGAGCGGTGTCGGCATCAGTTTTGGCGCAGACCGGATCTACGATGTGCTCGAGCATTTTGGTGCTTTCCCCACCGGTTTGGATATAGGGCTCGATGTGCTGTTGCTGCACATGGGAGAGGAGACCTTGCCCCAAGTGCTGGCTGCAGCTGCGCTGTGCAGGCGCCATGGCCTGCGCACGGAAGTTTACCCCGATGCCGCGAAAATGAAGCGGCAATTCAAATACGCCGATGACCGCAATGTTCCCCATGTGGTTGTGATCGGCAGCGATGAGGCAGCCGCAGGAAATGTGACGCTGCGCAACATGAGTACGGGCACCCAAGCGTCCGTTTCAATGAAGGATCTGGCTGGCCGCCTAATGGCCTGATTGGGGGCTGGGCAGGAGCGGAAGTTCAAAGGACCAAGCGCCTCCTGCATGGGCCAAACCACCGTGCCGCAACATAAAGGCGGCGTCCCAATCTCGGAGTTCGCTTCCGCCCAGTTGCAAGGGTGCACCGCCGCATGTTTCTAGGCGCACCGTATGCTGTTGAATGGACCACTGCCAATGCATGGGCGGCGCTGAGGAATCTTGCAAAGCGGCAACACCAAGCCGTTCGGTTGCGCCGAGCATGAGCAGTGCGGGAATGCGCCGTTGGCCTTCTTTGGATTCCAGGGCGGGGGCGCCTGAAATGGAAATGGCCGAGGCTCCTAAGGATTGCAGAACCCGTGCCCAGCGTTCGATGTGCTTGCAGGCCTCGCCAAGGGGGATGTCATCGACATCTGATTCAATAAACACATGACGCAAGTGAGCGGCAAAACCACCCACCACATCCGCAGCTTCCATGGCGTCGTTTTTCATGCGCGCCACCTGTTCTTCGAGCGAATTGAACAGCTGTGAAAGGTCAGTGCCGCCCCTTCTTGTGAGCATGAGGGTAGCCTGACACCGCCGCAGCCGCCGCTCCATGGCCTCTCGCTCACAGGCCCTCATGATTTGGTCTTGCACGCTGCCCCGTTGGTGCACAATCCATGTCATTTCATGAATTTCCTGTGCCTGAAACATCAGCGAGCCTTGACGGCCTGCGCCCCAGATCAAGCCACACATCACCACTGCTGCGATCACAGTGCATGCTCCTGCCCACGGCGCTGCGCAGAGCATCCAGACGCCGAAGCCATTGGCCCACAGGAAAACCGATACAGAAGTTGCAAGGGACCAACGGCTGCTGGGAATGGCCCCAAGTGTCAGGTGCCATTCCGAGTCACCATCCATGGCCATGCCAATTTCATGGCGCAAGGCCAATGCCACAGCCATGGCCACGCAGCACAACGAAAAAGCGGTAAAAGTGATCAGCACAACAAGAAGGTGAGGAGGGCGTATTCCCCTCACGCTTCCCTCAATCTAGCCTTTTTAGCAGGAGGCGGATCTGCTCAATCGGCAAGATTTGTGAGTGTAGGGCATCGGCTTGTAGGCGTTGCCATAGGGTGGAGAATTGCGGGTGATTTCGCACACTGCGCAAGGCTTCTGCAGCCAGCAAGGCCTCTGCGCTGTCCCGCCATTGTCGCGAGCGGCGCGCCTCGAGGTTTCCGTTGCCTTGGGCCTCAGCCAAGCGTGCTTCCAACTCATCTACAAGGGCGTGCACCTGCGCAGCATCCAGGGCAGACCCCGTCCCAAAGAGGGGAGGAGCGCCATCTTCAGGCGCGGCCAACAAGGACAAGGCCCCTTGATAAACCGAGAGGGCAGACTGCGCTGCTGCGAGGCGCTCAGGACCACCGTCGGCCTTGTTGACCCAAACGGCGTCGGCCCATTCTAAGATTCCCCGTTTGATGCCTTGAATTCCGTCTCCACCGCCTGGAATCAAAAGCAGCAGAAACACATCGGTCATGTGCCGGACTTCAGTTTCACTCTGGCCCACGCCTACGGTTTCTATGAGGATGCGGTCAAACCCTGCCGATTCGCACAGCAGGGCGACCTCTGCAGTGGCTTCGGCTACACCGCCAAGCGTGCGGCCCGAGGGCGAAGGGCGCACAAAGGCATCGGGGTGCAACGAGAGGTCGGACATTCGTGTTTTGTCCCCCAGAAGACTGCCGCCGGTTCGGTGGCTGCTGGGGTCCACGGCCAGGACCGCCACTTTATGGCCACGTCCTATGAGGTCCATGCCTGCCGCTTCAATCCAGGTGCTCTTGCCTGCACCGGGTACGCCGGTGATTCCATAACGCAAAGCGTGGCCGGCTTTTTCTGCAGCCATTTTTAGCAGGGCCTCGGCGGTTGCCCTGTCGCCTTCCTTGGTGCTCTCCACCAAACTGATGGCCCTCGCCAAAGCGGTCCGGTCTCCGGCCGCGATGAGGTCCATCCATTCTTGGACGCCCTGCGGTTGCTGCGTCCGTGCTTCGCGAATCCTACTCAGGGCCCGGTGGCGGGCTTCATTTTCAAGGTCTTTGGCCATCCCGTGGGCAAGTTATGCGGTAGTTTGGCTCCATGGAGAACCGTTCATTTTTCCAGCAGCTTTTTGCGTTCATCCTCGTGGGGATTTTAGGGTGTGGCGGTGCTGGCATTTGGGCCCAAGAGGTTGCACTTGGGACATTGGAGGGGGAGAAAGTGAAGTTGAACGGAGAAGTGTTGGGCCCCGATGGCAGGGGCCTGCCGGGCTGCATGATCGTAAACAGAAGCACGGGAGAAGGCCGGTTTGGCAGTGCCAGCGGACGCTTTGCGTTTCGTTCGGCTCCGGGAGATACACTGCAGTTCGCTGCCATTGGCTACCGCACAGTGTCCCGCATCGTTCCTGCATCTGAAGCGCCGCCTTCAGGGTGGTCTTGGTCGGTACACCTCGTGCCGATTTCAGTGCAAGTGGCCACAGCGGAGATCATTGCGCCCCGGGATCTGGGCGACATCGTGCGCGACATTAAGGCCTTGGGTTACAATGAAAAAGAGTACCGCACCAGTGGAATCGATGCCTTGACCAGCCCCATTACGTTCTTGTACGAACAGTTCAACAGGTTCGAGCGCAGCAAGCGCGAAGTGGCCCGTCTCGAAAACGAGGACCAAAGGAGGGAGCTGCTGCGCGAGCTGCTTGGGAAGTATGTCGACTATGACATCGTCAGTCTCGAAGAGGGAGAGTTCGAAGCCTTTTTGGACTTCGTGGACCCGGGGGAGGCGGTTCTAAAGGCGCTGACTCAATACGAGTTTATCCTTTGGACAAGAGAGCGGTTCACCGCATTCAAGTCCCGGCCTGAGCGGCTGGAGGATGTGGACTTCGAGTACCAGTGGGACGATTGATTCTCAGGAAAGGGTCACTCCAAATACGCCGAGTCTAGGTAGAATGTAAAGGCCTTGAAGACCAGTCCGGCCATGCAAATGGCAATGGCGGTCACCCGGGCGTTCCGACCTCGGTTTTCATAGGCATCGAACCGAACGATGAGGTCCACGAAAACAGAGAGGGCTGCGATGGCCTCGAACAAGGTGACCCAGCCCCGGCGCTCGTCTATAAAGGCCATGAATGCTGCGGCCCAGCGGCCCACGCCTGCACCTTCGAAAATGACATCCAGAAGGAACAAGCCGTTGTAAACGACCAAAAGCACGAGGCTAAGGTTCAGCAGCCACTGGTCTTGTCCTTTGTCTTCTTGTCCTTTCATGGTTCGAAACTACGGGTGGAAAAACAACCACAGACCTCCTTTGTCATGGAGACAACATTTCGGTGCTTACCTTCGTTCCATACCTGTTATGCCGAACCCAAATCCTACCCCATTCAGGCGTCCCGCAGCGGTGAGCAAGGCGTCTACCTTGGATGCCAGCCAGTTGCACCGTCACTCCAACCTTCAACGGTTGTTTGTGGTGACCATGGGGTGTTTGTGGCTTCTCGCCTTTGCCACCGGTTGTAGCCGGAACGCCAAGAATTGCAGCGCCTATGACGGCGTTGAATTCAAGCCAGGAACGGCCACAGAGCAGTCCTTGGGCACCCACTGAACTTCAGAACTGGAAGTAAATGAACGGCGTTCCTCCTGCTGAGAGGATGGCCGAAGCCAGAGATACCGCCACAATGGCGCATCCTGCTTGTAGTGCCAGCGGGGCGCGCACAAAAGCCTGCCGATACGCTGCTTTGAGCCGCGAAGGCAACAGGTGAATCAAGTAGCCAAGGGCCATGACGCCAAAGACCATGCTGTAGTGCTGCATGACGTCGATTCCCACATTTAGGGGCGTTGATTCCACCAATTTGGACAGAATGATTTGGGCAGTGTCCCACTCGCTGACCATGTCGTGTTCGGTGCCAAATGAGGCCCACGTGGTGTGGGAAGCACTGCGGAACCAGATGCGCGTAAAGGTGATAAAGTGAAAGGTCAGCGTCACGGCAATGGCCCGCTTCCAAAAGGTGTCTTTGGCCTCCCAAGGGCTGACCTTGCGCCACAACTTGTAGACGGTGATGCCGAGGCCATTGAGCCCGCCCCAGATGACAAAGTTCCAGCCGGCTCCGTGCCACAAACCGCCCAGCAGCATGGTCATCCAAATGTTGATGTTGGTGGTCACCCAGGAGTGAAATGCGGGAATGCGCGCCATGGCCAAGGCAGCGGTGAGCACCACCCCCGCAAGCCCACCGAGGATCTTGGGGTTGGGCCACATCAAGGCCACAAAAGACAGCAGAAAAGCCCCGCAGATGGCGGTAAACCACGAGGCCCTGCGGTTGCCCCCCATGGGGATGTAGAGGTAATCTTTGAGCCACCCCGACAGGCTCATGTGCCAGCGCTTCCAGAAGTTGCCGCAGCTGTCGGCCTTGTATGGGCTGTTGAAGTTTTGGGGCAAGTGGTAGCCCATGAGCAAAGCCACGCCGATGGCCATGTCGGTGTATCCACTGAAATCGGCGTAGACCTGCAGGGAATAGCCATACATGGCCATGAGGACCTCAAAACCACTGTGTGTTGCCGGCGAGGCAAACACGCGGTCATTGAAATTGACCGCAATCCAATCCGCCAAAAGGACCTTCTTGAGCAATCCATTCAGAATCCAGAAGCCGGCGCGCCCAATGGTGGCTTTGGTCACCGGTTTGGGGTGCAGAATTTGGGGCACAAAGTCAGCCGCCCGGACAATGGGACCGGCCACAAGCTGCGGAAAGAAGGACACATAAAACCCAAAGTCGCTGAGCCGCTTCAAGGGTTGAACCAGACCGCGGCGAATGTCCACCGTGTAGCTGATCGTCTGAAAGGTGTAAAAGCTAATGCCCACCGGCAGCAGAATGCGGTCGACTGACCACGATGTTCCTGCAGCAGCATTGACCCCCATGGCCAGCCAATTCCTCGGGATGATGGAGGAGCCCGAGGCGGCATTCCACGATTCGGTGAGGAAATAGGTGTATTTGAAATAGAACAGAAGGGCGAGGTTCAGGCCGATGCTCAGCGCGAGCCAGCGGTTCTTGACCCGGTCGCCTTTGGCTGCAGCAATCCGGTGTCCGATCCAGTAATCGCTCACCGTAGAAAAGACCAGGATTAGAAAAAACCAACCCGAGGTCTTCCAGTAAAACAACAAGCTGGCCGCGAGCAGCCAGAAGTGCCGCAAACTGCGCTGTCGGTCGCGGTGCAGGGCCGCATCAAAGGCCAAGACAACGAGCAGAAACAGCCAGAAAGACCCGTTCAGGAACGTCCAAGGAGACGCTGCGTCGTGTTCTAAAATTTGCTGCAGCGCATTCATGGGGCAGGGGTCGAATGTTGAATGGCAGCCCTGACGAGCAGTTCATAGAGCAACTCGCCGATGAGGATGTAGCCGTCCCTTCTAAAATGCAGCCTGTCACTGGCAGCAAACCCAGTGGCGTTCAAGGCGTCAATGGACCCCTTTCCCCCGAGGTGTCCGTAGAGGTCCCAGCAGGCTACGTCTCGCTCTGCAACCAGGTTCAGCATGGCCGCTCTGACGTCTTCGGCATTGGGGTTGTGTCGGTGACGGTAGTGGCTGTCGTTGTTGGTGACCAGCAGGATTTCCGTGTCCGGATGGGCCGAGCGTATGGTGTCAATCAAGGCGCCATAATGCCGGGAAAAACGGGCAGCATCGAACCGGCTTTGAGACATGTGCGCATCGTTGATGCCCCATGCGAGAATGGTCAAGTCGGGGGCCACATTGCGCAGTTGCTCCTTGAAGTGGGGGTTCCGCATCCAAGAAGTGGAGTTGGCACCATTGGCACCGAGGTCATGGAAGACAAAACCTGCATTTTGAGGGACCCATTCCACGCCGTGCAAGGCTTGCGCACCTGCTGCGGCAGGCTGAAGGATGAGGGTGTCAGGAGCGGCACCACCTGCTGGACTGATCCAATGGGCTATGCCTGCGCTGGATTGCGCAGCGAGGTCCGGCTTCCAGGGCTGGGGAAGCACAGGGTGCCAGTTCAGGGCAGAATCCGGCCGCGACAGGATCCGGATTTCAGACACGCAACGCTCACCGGCAGGGGAGCCGCTCCAACAGGCCACGGGTGCAGCCACCGGGCTCTGAGCCTCGATGCCCGTTATGCCCCAAGGCGCCTGATGTCTTCTGTTCGCGCACGATTGACCCGACCAGTTCTCAGTAGAGGACCAACCCCTATCGGGCGGACCATTGGAGTCCATCAATCGGTGGGGCACCTGGATCCCACATCCGACGGCGATGCCGGGACGGTCTTCACTGAGCCGTTGGCGAAAAGCCCAGCCAATGCGCCCGGCCTGAACATGAGACCCTCCGAAATGAACCACTTCAATGGGGCTCGCAGCGGGACTGTTGGGCTGTAAATCAAACAGCAAGGTGTACCAGGACGTCAAAAACCGAGAGAGGTGCTCACGTCCATAGAGGGTGGCGTCCATCGCGGGCAGACCCGCCAGGTCATCGTCACGGTGAACGTCGCCGCGCAGGCGGTCTGGTGTCGTCTCGCTCCATTCCGACTCGGTCGCAGCAGAATCCCGTTGTCCCCAGCACAGGGCACCATCCATGAAGCCACTGCCGAGCCACAAGACTACCGCTAGCCAGCGGCATTTGTTGGTCCACACCGGCCTGTATGGATCGGCTTTAGCGCAGTCCATCGGTTTCGAGGGCAGGAGATGAGGGCCCGGAAGGGACCACGGGGGCAGAGGGGCGCTTGGACATGGCCTTGGGGGCAGGCTTCAGCCAATCTTGCTTCCATTCGCTGTAACAGCCGAGGAAAGAACGGTCCAACAGCGTGCCCACCTTTTTGGCACCAAGGGGGGTAAAGTGCACGTGGTCAGGGCCAGCAAGGGCGGGCTCGCTGTCTACCCAGGCCGGCATGCTCCCGAGGCCACCCATCACCTCGAGCAAGTCCCAGTATCCAGCGCCGTTTTCCAAAGCAGTGCGCTTCAGAACATCTCGGACCGCCGCCAGTTGCGGAAACGAAGTCCACTGAAGACCGGTTTTTTCGGACATGTCAGAGGGGCCGATGACCAAGATGGCGGCTTCGGGCAGGACGCGTTGGAAGAGGCGGATCTGGCTGCCAAACCATCCTCCAAACCTTTCGGCCTGGGCCAGGTCCTTGCAGTGCGGCACCACATTGCCGCCGTATTGCAGGATGACGAGGTCTGGAGCCAATGCCTGCAATTGTCCGGTAAAATGCGGGCGGTCAAGTTTTCTAAACAAGGTGCCCGAACTGCCGCGCATGGGTACGCCATGCCATTGAACCCCCTGTCCTTGGGGCTCTATGGCAAAAATGCGCGGTGTTCCACCTTGGAAGCACACCTCCATAGCCAGGGGCTGCGTGGGCCGGTCAGCCCCGGTGGCCAGCAAAGAAGGGTCTCCGGAGTTCCACGTTGTGTTCAGTTCCAAAACAGAAGCTGCAGTACCAGCTTTGAGGGTGTCCAAGGGAATGCCGTTGACGGCCACATGGCAGTCAGTATCGACGGCGTCGTGCCACACCCGCAAGCCATTCCATTGCCCAAACTGCTTGTGGTTGCGGGGTTCGGGAGCCACCGTCAAACAAGCTGGAGCGCCAGTGGAATCTTCCAGTTCTGCATAGCATGCCAACAGGCCATACCGTTCATCTGCATCTGTGGTATCCCGCCGGCCGTAACGCGTATGGCGTTTCCAAGCCCCGGTGTGCGATTGTCGCAGGGCAAAACTCTGAACCAAAGGCACAGGCGCTTGAAGCCCCGGTCCGGAACCTCCCCAGCGCTTTTGCCAAGCGTGGCGCATCATCCCCGAAATCCGGTCGCCTTCAATTTGGCTGTCGCCGTAGTGCAGCACCTGTATGTTTTCGTGCCTGTCGAGCCGCTCAAAAAGTTGACCAAATGCCCAGCGGGCCGATTCGGGAATGGAAAGCCTCAAGGCAGGGGGCAGGGCCGACGCGTCGGGAATGTTGACGGGGGTGCGTTTCGACGGCGGTGGGTTATGGGCTTCCTTCTGCGCCACCGCGGACACCGGAAGTGATGCGCTTGCTGGTGTTTTGGCGGTGTCGGGAAGGAGGGCGGTGCTGCTGATCCCAGGAGGGAGCAACTGCGCAGTGCTGTCTGCCTCGGCTGCAGTCGCGGGTGCTTTGATGCTGTCCGTGGGCACTTCTTCAGCCGTAGCCGCTGTCCAGTTGGAATCGTATTGGGCCAACAGATCTGACACGTCTTCGGGTTTCCAGCGCGGTACCACAATGGGGGCTGGGGAAGGGTTCAGCCACGCCCGCCATGCTTCAGGATAGGAAATGCGCACAGCGGTCTCACCCAAACGGAGGCCATCGGCAGGGGACAGTGCCGCCAGAAGTGTAACGGCACAGCCCACAACAGAAAGGGCCATCGCCCCTTTCCACCGGTCGTCGCGGGGGGGGTGAGGTGCACTCATGGAGGGGGGATCTTCAGTTTCATGCCCGGTTGCAATGCTTCGGGGGAAACACCGTTCATGCGCATGATGGTCTCCAAATCCGTCTGTGGGTACTGCAGGGAAATGGTCCAATAAGACTCGCCTTCTTGAACCGTATGCCAGATCCACGGGGAGCCGTCGGCTGCAGGTGCACTGGGCGCCTTAGGTTCAGGAGAAATCCGGCCCAGTGAACCGGGGATTTCTAACCTTTGGCCCACCCGGATCAAATCGCCCTCGAGTTGATTAAACCGCTTGATTTCACCAATGCGCACACCATAGTCGCGGGCGATGCCCCCAAGCACATCGCCTGGCTGCACCACATGCACCACAGCTTGGGCCGGTGCACGGGGGGCAGGACGCCCATTGCACATGGCGTCCCGGTCTGACCAGCGCAGGCCGACGCCGAGGGGAACCAGCAGTTCTGACCTCATGGCATTGAACCCTATGGAGTCCGTGGTGAACCAAGGGTTCTCGGAGCGCAATGCCCCGTAAACAGCGGGGACGGTATCTGCGAGGCTAAAGAACCCCGTCCCTCCCTCTGGACAGGTCAGCCGCTCAAGTTGTCCTGCCCGAAGCATCCACAGCGCGTGGGTATCGTTCCAATCAAAGTTGCGGTCCACCTGCAAGATCACACGGAGTAAATGCAGCCATTCAAGCAAAGCGGCATCCAAAGCTGTCACGTCTGCGCTGCGCGCTGCCCGCGGTCCGCGCACAAAAGTGAGGACCTGGCGTAAAGGGTCGTTGGGAAAAGCAGCGGTGCATTTTTTGGTATGGGCAATGGCAGCCGGTGTCATTTCTTCTGGCAGGTGCCGCTCGTCCCATCCGCGGCGAATGTCTAGCCCGTAAGACAAAGCAGAGGTCATGTCCATGGCCCAAGGTCCAGCCCGGCGACCGGGACCGTAATAGGCATTGTTCCATCCGGTGAGGGCCATCGGCAGCATGGCCCAATCGGCAGGCAGCCCTGCGCCGTCAAAAGCGGCCTCAACTTCCTTGCGGTGTCGGTCGGCCGCCGCTTCCATCAGCCTGAAGCACAACATGCCGTCGGCCAGCATGCGTTGCAAAGCGCGGTCTGCGTGGTGCTCGGCATGGGGCAGGACCTCGAGTTGTTGGAGCAGCGACTCCGCCCAATCGGTGCGTGCGCGCCACCGGGAGGGGTCCATTTGAGGATCCATTGGCGTCAGAATGCACCCCGCTTCTAGAGACTCAAGGTCTTCAACCCAAGGAGACCATGCCATGGAATGCACCAGGGATTCCCACCCCAAGAGGTCGGGTTGTGCCCGAATGGACCCTCCCTGCAGGCATGCAAAAAAAGCGGCCAACACCCATAAATTCTGTATCCGAAAAACGTGCATAGTGCTACACGAATATGGACAGTATTGGTAGTAAATTACATGTGAGCAACTGAGAACATTTCCAACATGCCAACACCGTCAAAGTCCGAACTCCAGAAGCGGCTCTCCGCCTTGGAGCAGGAGCGGTCCCTTTTGCGGGCTGAATTGGCGGGGTGGGAGGATGAACGCGGGGAGGGCACCCTGCCCGGCCCTGCCGTAGAGGATGTGCGGCCTGAGATCTACATCTTGGACAAGGCGGAGGACGGCATATTCACCCTTGATCAAGAAGGGCGGTTCCGTTATGTCAATCCGGCAGGAAGCCGCATGTTGGGCGGCGATCAGGAAGCCCTGTTGTCGCAACGTGTGGTCGACGTGTTGGGCCGCGATGGCCAACGCCAATGGGCAGAGAAAATCGGAGAGTGGATCCAAGATCCCCAGCGGTTGTCTCCCCAATTGTGGGTGGAGATTTCCAGCAAAAACAAGCTGGGAACGCAACGCTGGTTGAGCATGAGTCTCAGTTGGAGTGTGACCGATGGGCGTCACCGGGATGAGGTGCACGGCATCATTCGCGACATCACCGATCAGAAGCGTTTGGAGCTGGCGTTGCGCCAGTCCGAGGAGCATTACCGGGGCATCATTGAAAACATGGACCTCGGAATTTTGGAGGTCGACAAACAGGAGCGCATCACCAGGGCATTCCCCAAGTTTTGCGCCATCGTGGGATATTCTGAGGAGGAGCTGTTGGGGCAAAAAGCATCGGAAATATTGATGACACCCGCCGACAGGGAACGGATGGAAATCCGCACCGAGGCGCGAAGTGCAGGAGAGTCAGAATTGTACGAGTCCCAGATCCGCAACAAGCAGGGCGAAGTCGTATGGCTGCTGATCAGCGGGGTGCCGTTGCGCAATGAGGCAGGGGAGTCCATCGGCTCGATGGGCATCCACTACGACATTACAGAACGCAAAAAAGACGAGGAAAAACTGAAAAAAGCCATGCGCATGGCCAATGCTGCGCGCAGGGCTGAACGCCGGTTCTTGGCCAAGATGAGCCATGAAATCAGAACGCCATTGAACGCGATCATCGGAATGTCGCATCTGCTGCTGGACACCCCGTTGAGCGCAGAGCAATCCCATCACATCGAGGCCATTTCGCAAGGGGGCACCCTGCTCAAGGGTCTATTGGATGGGGTACTCGACATCGCCAGGCTCGAGGAAGGTCGGCAGGAGCTCAACAAACGCCCCTCCATGCTGCGCCCAACTTTTGAAGGCATCATGGTGGTGTACCGCACTTTGCTCCGCGACAAGGGCGTCGCACTCGAATTGGAGTGGAACGACGCCTTGAATGTCCCCTTGAGCATCGATGTGCAGACCTTGTCTCAGGTGCTGTTGAACCTGGTGGGCAATGCCGCCAAATTCACCAAGAAGGG
>Ga0115565_10000774_pt1 | contig 27197 bp, 26 predicted proteins | sample COGITO_mtgs_1105_FD_87199 | JGI IMG/M metagenome (GOLD analysis project Ga0115565, IMG submission 87199) | Pelagic marine microbial communities from North Sea - COGITO_mtgs_110530 | ecosystem: Environmental > Aquatic > Marine > Epipelagic | place: Germany:Helgoland, sampling site Kabeltonne... | reverse complement strand
TCCCAATAAAGGTGCTTTCCAACTTCAACTTCAGCAAGTGAATAGAAAGAGTTAAAAGCGCTAAGGTTATTCTGATACATAGCTGAGTATAATTCTTTTGCAATTTTTAAATGTTAATTTGTAAGAAAAGCATAAACTTAACTAACATACATAAATTATACATTTCAAAAGCATGTATAAATAACTCTATTGGGGTTTCAATTTCTTACTGGATTAATAAGACTATTATGCACTAAGTAGATATTTTTTGCAGGTAATTAATTACCTTTGAACATACGAATGCTTCAAATATTCAATTGCTGTAATATGTACTAACTTGATCTATTACAGTTATGTAAACAGATGAGAGTAAGAGCTTAATAGGTAAATTATTTATTTTTCATTTTTTCAACTTCAGCGCTGAAGTCTTCATTCTTCTTTTCTAATCCTTCACCTAATACAAATCGTTCAAACCTACGGATTTGTATATTTTCTCCTAGAGCTGCTATGTTTTGTTTTACCAGTTCTTCGATTGTGATAGAAGAATCTTTAATAAAAGGTTGGTCTACTAACACCATTTCCTTTAGTTTCTTTTGTATTCTACCTTCGACAATTTTTTCTTTGATTTCTACAGGTTTGTTGCCTAAATCATCTTTTTCCATTTCTGTTTTCTTTTCAGCCTCTGCAACTTCTCCAGGGATATCAGCTCCATTGATATATTGAACCTGAGGACAAGCTGCTATTTGCATAGCAATATTCCTTGCTAATTCTTGGAACTCAGATCTTCTGGCAACGAAATCTGTTTCACAATTAATTTCTACCAGTATTCCAAGTTTACCTCCCATGTGTATATATGCTTCGACGATTCCTTCCGTCGCAATACGAGATGCCTTCTTAGCAGCTGTGGCTAGTCCCTTTTTCTTTAAAGCTTCTTCAGCTTTTTCAAAATCTCCGTTTGCTTCTTGAAGTGCTTTTTTACAATCCATCATCCCGGCAGATGTTTTGTCTCGTAATTCTTTTACAATTTTTGCAGAAATTTCAGCAACCATATTTTTTTATATAAATTTAAGATAAGTATTTTTTTATAGGAAGAAACTAAGCTATTGTTTCTTCCATATTTTCATTGTGTACCATTCCGCTTCTACCTTCACAGATAGAATCAGCTATTTTACCTACTATTAACTTAATAGATCTAATAGCATCATCATTACCTGGTATTGGAATATCTGTAACATCAGGATTACAGTTACTATCCAAAATTGAAATAATAGGTATTCCTAATGTCATACATTCTTGAATAGCTGTGCTTTCTCTCTTCTGATCAACGATTAAAACAAGATCAGGTAAGCGCTTCATATCTTTGATTCCGTTAAGGTTTTTACGTAATTTATCTAACTCTCTCTTCAAGATGGCTGTTTCTTTCTTTGGTAATTTATCTAAATACCCACTTTCTTCTTTGCTCTCTAAATCTTTCAGTCTTTCTACTCTTGTTCTAATAGTGAACCAATTCGTAAGAATTCCCCCTAACCATCTCTGATTAATATAATGGGCGCCACATCTTTCTGCTTCTTGTGCTATTACACCTGCAGCTTGTCTCTTTGTTCCTACAAATAAGAATTTCTTCCCTTCTTCAGAAGCCTTGCGAACAAAATCACAAGCTTCTGTCAGTAGTTCCGCTGTTTGTACTAAGTCTATGATATGTATACCATTTCGTTCTGCGTAAATATAAGGGAACATCTTCGGATTCCATCTTCTTGATTGATGTCCAAAATGAACTCCTGCTTCTAATAACTCAGCTAGTGTAACAACAGCCATATTTGTTTTTTATAATTTTATATTAATTGGAATATAGATAATCTTTAAAATTTCATTTGTATGATCTAGCTATTCAATGAATCATTTGATATCTTATCAAAGTTATTAACTTAGTAGAATTATATTATTTATTTACTATTACTGTTGATTCCTGTTTTTTTGCTTTATAAATTCATTGAATTTTCATGTCGTCTTGTAGATAATCTGTGTTTTCATCAACAATAAATTTTACTATTTGATTATCGGGACTTTTACTTTCAAAATAGTATCCATCAGTATTTTTTCTCTCATTTCTATTAATCTTGGATATCTCTGTATATGAGTTGAATCCTGTACCAGCAGGGATTAACCTTCCTATAATTACATTTTCCTTTAGCCCTCGTAACCAGTCAGCTTTTCCTTCAATAGCTGCTTCAGTTAAAACTCTTGTTGTTTCCTGGAAACTAGCAGCTGATATAAAGCTATCTGTATTTAAAGAAGATTTAGTAATTCCTAACAGTATTGGAGAGTAAATAGCTGGGATACCCTTTGTCAGTAACATCGCTTCATTTATGTTTTCAATCTGTTGTAATTCTACTAACTCTCCTGGTAAAAGTGTAGTATCACCTCCGTCTTCAACTTTTACTTTGGATGTCATTTGTCTTACTATAACTTCGACGTGTTTATCCGAAATTTCAACATTTTGTGATTGATAAACATTTTGTACTTCATTAACCAAGTATGTCTGTACTTTCTGCAGACTTAACTTCGCTGATTCGTAAATTCCTAAAACATTGATATAGAAATCAAAGTAAAGACTCAGCATCTCATGAGGATTTGGAGCTCCATCTGTTATGGGTTCTGCTAGTAGTATGTTTTCTCCATTGGATACAATTACTTTTTGTCCATTGTTCATTATGTATTCGTTTGTAATTCCATCAGTTTCTAATATCTCAACGTGAGAGTTTTCTTCTGAATCGTACCAAACTCTAATTTTTCCTGGGCGCTGTGCTAACTTACAAGCTTCTTTAGGTCTCCTTGCCTCAAGAATTTCTTCAATTCTCGGCAAACCTTGAACAATATCTCCTGTTTTGGATCTCTCAAAAACTAAAATAGCCAACATGTCACCCATTTGTACTAAGTCCATATCTTTTGTTTGTAATATGGCTCCAGATGAGACTAAGTATGGTTGCGCCGAACGAATTCTTATTCTGTCATTATCGATTTTAACAATTTGTCCTGATTTTCCTGCTATAACGTTGGCAGCTAACTGATCACCGTAACGTACTAATTCTCCCTCAGCCACCTGTGGCGTCTGCCCGCCTAATTCAATGATATCTTGGTCTATATCTCTGAGAATTAAGATTTTAATTCCTGATTGTCCATTGTTACTAATATTTTTTACTTGTCCATTTGATTTTGAAATTAAGGATGTTGTAGCTACAATTGTTCCTGCTACAATTTTTTCTCCATCTCTTACACAAAGATTCGTTCGGGTATGCTGCTTATTATTTTCACCAAATGTATCACGTTTTATATGTAAGTTCTCTAATATTGCTATTTGTAGTGTGTACTCATCCGTTCTGTCTGTTTCTAAGAATTCCACGTCAGCGGAGCCATGTGTTTGGTCTGAATATATATCAACCGTTAAGAATGTCTTTATCAGATCAATACCTTCTACTGATTCAACTTTTTCTTCATCTTGCACCAATAATTGTTGAACTAGTTTTATTTCTATAGATTGATTTTCATTTAGCGAATTTTCTGTCTCAATAGGAGATTGTTCTTTACTAATAAAGTATTCATCAGCAGGCCTAATAAGTATACCCTCTTGGACTTTTTCTGCATAAACAGGGCATTGATACATAACTTCATTATGTATTGCACTTCCTACTTCAAAAATTTGTGTTATCTCTAACTCACTACTGAATTTACCATCGTCCTTAATGAGAGTCCCTGTCTTTATGATTAATTTCTCAACAATACCGTTTTCTTCAATAACCTCTACATATCCCCCGTTTTGCGTTTTAATATCTTTAATTATCTCAGTTCCGGCTTCGACATACGCTCTGTCCTCAACCATTAATAAAGATATGTCTTTTTTTATTTCGTGTGTTTCCTCTGATATCCATAGCAGGCGATGCTTATCCTCTTGGACATTGGATATATCCTTATATTTTAAGAACCCACCGGTTTTTGTCTTATAGTTTGTATCTATTAATTCTCCTATAACTTGGGAATCATTAATTTTATTTCCAGGAGAACAGAGCATTTGGAATTGATTCCCATTGAAGAAATTGAGTGAAAAATTAGTCGGAGAACTTTCATTTTCAAAGTTGCTTGTGATGATAGCATCTTTAATACGTACAGAAGATGTTACTATGTGTATTTCTTCTAATTCATCAACTCTAGTAGCCTTATTAAGTCTGACATTACCGCCGTAATCGCTTAATACATGAGTAGTAGCTAAGATTGTATCTTCTGAGATTTCATCATTTTCCTTTATTTGTAGTTCTGCTAGCTGCGGTATGGTATGTACCTCACCAGAAAGTATCCATATTAATCCGCCTTTGCTTGTTTTTGTTGTTATATTTCCTTGTCTATCAATTGTTTCTTCTGCAATTAATTCAGAGAATAGAACTTCTCCCGAACTTTCTGTCAGTAGGTCTTTTGTAGCTCTTTCAGTAATTAAATTTGTTTTAGTGCTAACTTCTCCAATAACTTGTCCTTCTCGGAATTGCTCATTGTCGCTGATAAACAATATTGTTCCTTGAGTAAACTCTATCCTTCTTTCGTTCAATTGGTAATCATATAGCGATAATTTATAACTTGCTTCTAAGACTACTGCTTCTTGTCCATGTCTAGTCCTAATGAGTCTGGACCTCAAATTTTTAGGTAATCTCAATATCCCATTAAATGGAGCTTTTATCTGCTCAGCCAATTCTCCAGTAAATACTCCTCCAGTATGGAAAGTACGCATAGTCAGTTGAGTTCCTGGTTCACCAATTGACTGTGCCGCAATAATTCCTACTGCTTCTCCCAGATCTACTAGAGAACCATGAGCTAAATTCCAACCATAACAAAATTGGCATACAGATCTGGCTGAATCACATGTTAATGGTGATCTTACACTAACTGATTTTATTCCTGCATCTACTATAACTTTGCTAGTCTCATGATCTAAATCTTGATTAATATGAGCTATAACAACACCGTTATGTGGGTAGTACAAAGTCTCAAAGAGTACCCTACCGACTAGTCTATTCCCCAGAGGTATTAATAACTGATTATTAGCTATCATATCTTTAATTATGATGCTGCGTTTTGTGCCACAATCAATCTCTCTAATAATAATATCTTGAGCTACGTCGACTAATCTACGGGTAAGATATCCTGAGTCTGCTGTTCTGAGAGCTGTGTCAACTAACCCTTTTCTAGCACCGTATGAAGAAATAATATACTCGGTAACAGTTAATCCTTCCCTGAAATTACTCTTAATTGGAAGGTCAATAATCTGTCCTTGCGGATCAGCCATTAGGCCTCGCATTCCAACAAGTTGTCTAACTTGGGAAATATTCCCTCTTGCTCCCGAGAAAGCCATAATGTATATGGGATTCAGTGGATCTGTTTCACGAAAGTATTTAATAACCTCAGTTTTTAGCTCTTCACTAGCATTGTTCCAGGTATCTATAACTCTCTGAAATCTTTCTACGGCTGTAATCTCTCCTCTTTCATATTGTTGTTCTGTTAATTTTATTTCTTCATTGGTTCTGTTCAATAAACTGTTTTTAGTTGGTGGCACTCTCAAATCCTCAACACTTAATGATATTCCTGCTCTTGTAGCATAATGGAATCCTAAATCTTTTAATTTATCGGCCATATAAGACGCTCTTCCTGTGCCATAGTTACTAAAGGCCCAAGCCATTAAACGTTTTAATTCTTTTTTATCTACCACCTTGTTTGTGAATCTGGGTTTTGGTGGTACAAATAAATATTTTTCTTTCATTGGATTCTATTCTTGATGTTTATTACTTGGCTATAACTAATGAATCTAACAGAACTTTGTTGAGTAAAATACGCCCAGGAGTTGTTAATAAATATTGAACTATAATTTCACCTTTTTCATCCTTCTTTATTATCTGATCATCAAAAACATGTAATTCTCTTCCATTGTCTTGCTTTCTAATAGTGATTAACTTGCTTTCATTTTCGATAATCCCATCGAATCTTACCCATATATATGAATGCAATGGAATCTTATTAGACTCATATGCTAATAGAGCATCTTCTAAACTTGAAAAATAATATGCTTGCTTGTTTTGTTGGGTAGGATTTTCTGCAGTTAGGTAATAACAACCAAGTACCATATCCTGACTTGGCATAATGATCGGTTCACCTGTTGCTGGTGATAAGAAATTGTAAGGAGCAAGCATTAATAATCTTGCTTCTGCTTGCGCCTCTAAAGATAAAGGAATGTGTACAGCCATTTGATCTCCATCGAAATCTGCATTAAAAGCAGGACAGACTAGAGGGTGTAATTTTATGGCTCTACCTTCAACTAGAATTGGTTCGAATGCTTGTATACCTAATCTATGTAATGTGGGAGCTCGATTTAGTAGTACAGGATGTCCCTGTATTACTTCTTCTAATACATTCCAAACAATAGGTTCATTTTTTTGTATTAATTTTTTTGCAGCTTTAATGTTATTAACTAAACCCTGATGAATTAACCTATGGATAACAAATGGTTGGAATAGTTCTAGTGCCATTTCTCTTGGTAATCCACACTGATTCAGTTGCAGCTGAGGTCCTACTACAATTACTGATCTACCTGAGTAGTCCACTCTCTTACCAAGTAAATTTTGTCTAAATCTACCTTGTTTACCTTCAATAATGTCCGACAAAGATTTTAATGGGCGATTATTAGCACCAACAACAACTTTTCCTCGTTTACCATTGTCAATTAAAGCATCTACAGATTCTTGTAACATACGTTTTTCATTACGAATGATAATTTCCGGAGCTAATATTTCCTGTAATCTTATCAAACGATTGTTCCTATTTAAGACTCGTCTATATAAATCATTTAAGTCTGATGTAGCGAATCGACCGCCATCGAGCTGTACCATTGGCCTCAAATCAGGAGGGATCACTGGCAATATTGTTAATATCATCCAAGATGGGTCCGATCTAGTTGCAATAAAATTGTCTATGATTCTTAATCTTTTTATTGCCTTATCCTTTTTTGTTCCCTTAGACAGTAAGACCTCTTCTCTAAGACTTTCAGCTTCTACTTCTAGGTCAATATCCTTTAATAATTTTTGGATTGCCTCAGCTCCTATTCCTACCTCAACACCATAAATATCAGACTGCTCTTGGTATAGCTGGTCCTCTATATCAATCCATTCATCTTCACTAAGTAATTGTTTATATTTTAAACTTGCGCAATTACCTGGTCGTGTAACAACATATGAGTTGAAATATACTATCTGTTCAACATCTTTGAGAGGTATATCTAAAAGAACCGCTATATAACTAGGAAGACTTTTAAGGTACCAAACATGTGTGACAGGAGCAGCCAATTGTACATATCCCATTCTGTGTCGTCTCACTTTTGATTCGACGACTTCCACTCCGCATCTTTCACAAACAATACCTTTGTATCTAACTCTTTTATACTTACCACAGTGACACTCCCAATCTCTGATGGGACCAAATATTCGTTCGCAGAACAATCCATCCATTTCCGGCTTCAATGTTCTATAATTTATCGTCTCAGGTTTAGTAACTTCTCCAACTACCTGTCCATTGGGTAAAGCTCTTTCTCCCCACTTCTTTATCCTCTGTGGCGAAGCTAAGTTAATTTTTACATAATCAAAATATTGTTCTATTTTTGGCATCTTCTATTGGAACTTTATTTTTTTATTTTTCTACTTAGATTAAAGATGTTTCTATATCTTCGCGCGTAATAGATTCATAAGTTGGTCTTGAGTGAAATTTCTTGTTATTAATGTTAGACATCAAGTCAACTTCTATTCCTCTAGTTTGTCCATCAGGCAATGTCTCTATTTTATAAGCACCTACGTCCAAACCTAGCGATTGTAATTCGCGCATCAAGACTTTGAAGGATTCAGGTGTACCTGGTCTTGGGATGGGTTTTCCCTTAACAATTGCATTTAGGGTTTCATTTCTACCTTGCATATCATCGGACTTAACAGTAAGTAGTTCCTGTAAAGTATAAGATGCACCAAAAGCCTCTAGTGCCCATACCTCCATTTCTCCTAATCTCTGTCCACCATGCTGCGCTTTACCTCCCAATGGTTGTTGAGTAACCATTGAATATGGACCTGTAGATCTTGCATGTATCTTGTCATCAACTAAGTGCACAAGTTTTAACATATATGAAATACCTACCATGACAGGATTATCAAAAGGTTCACCAGTTCTACCATCAAATAATCTAATTTTCCCTGGGTGCTGAAGGTCAAATATCCAATCTTTTCCGCTTAAGTTTCGAGCATCCATTAGTTTATTATTGATTAAAACACGCGAAGCTTCAGCACCATGCATTTCATCAAATGGTACTATCTTGAATCTTTTGTTTAAATGTTCAGCAGCTAGGCCTAGTAATGATTCAAAAATCTGTCCTACGTTCATTCTAGAAGGAACTCCCAGTGGGTTAAGCACTAAGTCTACAGGTGTACCATCAGGTAAGTATGGCATATCTTGCCTTGGCAATATCCTTGATATAATCCCTTTATTCCCGTGCCTTCCAGCCATTTTGTCTCCTACTTGTATCTTACGTGTTTGCGCCACGTATACTCGAATAACAATATTAGCTCCTGTGGGTAATTCATCACCTTTTTCTCGAGTAAAAATTCTTACATCTAAGATTCTTCCCTTTCCTCCATTAGGAACTCTCAGTGACGTATCCCTAACATCTTTAGCCTTTTCACCAAAAATAGCTCTTAGTAATTTTCCTTCAGGTGGTTGATCTGACTCCCCCTTTGGCGTTACTTTACCTACTAATATATCCCCGGATTCAACCCATGAACCTATTACAATGATTCCATTATCATCTAATTTACGAAGCGAATATTCTCCGACATTAGGTAAATCACGTGTAATTTCCTCTGAGCCAAGCTTCGTTTGTCGTGCTTCTATTTCGTATTTTTCTATATGAACTGAGGTATAAACATCATTATAGACAAGTCTCTCACTAATTAAAAAAGCATCTTCATAGTTATATCCTTCCCATGGAACATAAGCGACAACAATATTCTGTCCCAGTGCTAACTCGCCTCCTTCTGTTGCAGCTCCATCAGCTATTACTTGTCCTGTTATAACTTCTTCACCAAGCCAGACAGCTGGCCTTTGGTTGATGCACGTATCTTGGTTTGATCTCTGGTATTTTTGTAAGTTATATGCAATTTCTTTTCCTTCGTTATTGGTAACACAGATCCTATCAGCTGATATGTATGTAACGATTCCATCCTCCAAACTCACAACAACCATTCCTGAGTCACGTGCAGCTTGTGCTTCCAATCCTGTACCAATTAATGGACTTTCCGGGTATAGAAGAGGTACAGCTTGCCTCTGCATATTTGATCCCATTAATGCTCTGTTAGCATCATCATGTTCTACAAATGGTATTAGTGAAGTCGCTATAGATATGACTTGTATAGGCGAAACGGCTACATAGTCTACTAAATCCTTTTTGGTCGTTGTAAATTCTTGTCTGTATCTTACTGGTACAACTTCATTCTTTATTTCATTATTCTCGTCTGTCGAAGTATCACCTGGTGCTATTCTGAAATCATCTTCTTGATCAGCAGCTAAGTAAATAGGGCTATTTTCGACAAGAGCTTTCCCGTCTTCCACTTTGTAATATGGTGTTTCTATAAATCCATAAGAATTAATTCTTGCATGAGTTGCCAATACGCCTATAAGTCCAGCATTTGGTCCTTCCGGAGTTTCAATCGGACATATCCTACCATAGTGACTTAAATGTATATCTCTTACAGCAAAACCAGCACGATCACGGTTTAATCCACCAGGACCTAAAGCACTTATTCTTCGCTTGTGAGTTAATTCAGCTAGAGGATTAGTCTGATCCATAAATTGTGAGAGTTGACTAGATCCAAAAAATTCTCTTATAGCTGCTACTATTGGTTTTGGGTTAACTAAAGTATTAGGTGTAAGTGAGTTTGACTCACATATTGTCATCCTTTCTCTAACGATTCTTTCCAGTCTATTTAATCCTACTCGAACTTGATTTTGTAGTAGTTCTCCTACGGACCTTACTCTTCTATTCCCTAAATGATCAATGTCGTCTATCTCACCTATATCAAATTTTAAATTGATTAAGTAATCAATTGCAGCGAGTGTATCTTGAGGAGTCAAAACACGAATATTCTCTGGTATTGATAGATTTAATTTTTTATTCAGTTTGTATCTTCCCACCTTTCCTAAGTCATATCGTTTAGGGTCGAAAAAGCGCGAGTACAAGATTTGTTGTCCACCGTTCACAGTGGCTGGCTCTCCTGGACGTAACTTCGTGTACATTTGTATTAGAGACTCTTCTATTGTGTAGTTTCCCTCTACACGGAAAGTCTTTTTCAAGTATTCAGGGTGACGGATCCCGTTATAGATGTCGCTATCACTTAGTCCCATTGCTTTTAGAAATACATGTGCTGCTATCTTTCTAGTCTTATCGATCCTAACCCAAACCAAATCATTTCTATCAGTTTCAAATTTTACCCAAGCACCTCTATTAGATATTAAGCTGCTGCTATAAGTCCGCCGGCCTTGTTTATCAGTATCCGACCTGTAATATATTCCTGGACTCCTAACGATCTGGTTGATAATGACTCTTTCAGCTCCATTAATAACAAAAGTTCCTCTATCTGTCATTAGTGGTAAATCACCTATAAATACTTCTTGCTCTTTGATTGTTCCAGTCTCTTTGTTTATCAGTCTTGCTGGAACATATACTTGCACAGAATACGTTGCATCTCGTCTTTTACATTCGTTAATGCTATATTTTGGGTATTTTAATTTATATTCGTCTCCTAAAAGATGTAATTCTAAATTGTCTGTGTAGTCTGTTATTGGGGAAAAATTCTTAATCTCTTCAGCTAGACCTTCTTCTAGAAACCAACAAAAGCTTGCGCGTTGAATTTCAACTAAATCAGGTAAACTAAAAGTCGATATTTTGCTAGTACTAGACATCAGATTATTATCTCCTTTGCGTGTTCAATTAATTGAAGTAATTAGCTTTATTAAGTAAAATTATGTTTTTATATAACTAAAAGATGTTATCAAATTATTAAAAGAGTTGAATCCCAACACTTCATTTGAAAATTTTGTCTCAGAATAAAAATAATATGTATAAGTTACTTGAAAAGTAACTTATATATTTGCAAAGACTTGTTTAAGCATGTTGTTCGTTATTTACTTTGCTCTCTCTTTTTTATTGCTTTTGCAAGTGCTGCTTTCTTAGAAGCGGCTGTGTTTCTATGAATCATACCTTTTTGTACTGCTTTATCCAATTTACTATATGATAACGATAGAAGTTGATTAACAGATTCCATGTTGTACTCATCTGCATTGTTTATTGCGATTAAGCATTTCTTGTACATAGTACGCATAGATGATTTATAAGCTTTATTTCGGAGTTGATTTCTTTTATTTACTTCTATTCTTTGTTTAGCAGATAATGAGTTTGCCATAATTCGTATTTTTTATTAGACTATTTCGATTATTTCTTTTCTCTAAAAGCTTTACTATTCACGATAGTAGATTATAACATATAAGAGAGTACCAAAAAAAATAAGATTTCTTTTTCCTAAGTAGTCTTCTGAAATCTAATTCAAAATTTTTTATTAAGTACAACCTACAAAATTAAATAAAAAAGCATATGGCTAAAACTAAAGGAATACGTATTGGTATTACATTAGAATGTAAAACCGTTGAAGGTGTCTATAGATATCGCACGACAAAAAACAGAAGGAATAATCCAGATCGTATAGAGTTAAAAAAGTATTGTCCTCTAACAAAAAAACATGAGATTTTTAAAGAAATAAAATAAAAATTAAATAATAATTATGGCTGTATATCGTCGCAAAATTTCTCCATTACCAACAAACGAAGTTATAGACTACAAGGATGTAGAACTACTAAGTAAGTTCCTTACTGAACAGGGAAAAATTTTACCTCGTAGAATGACTGGATTGACAACTAAGCAACAAACTCGATTAACAAAAGCTGTGAAAAGAGCAAGAATGCTATCTCTACTACCTTTTGTCAACCGAGATGGAGTGTTCTAGTTCGTTTAGACTTATTGCAGTATAATCTGGGTAAGTCTTTATTTATTTTTCTTTTTTTCTATTAGCTCAAAAGCCGAAATAACATCGTTCTCTTCCCATTCATCGAATTCTTCTATATAAATTCCGCACTCTGAATCTTCCTCAATTTCCATGATGTCTTGTTTAAACTGTTTTAGTGAAGACAGTAAACCTTCATGAATTTGAACACCATTCCTGTGCACTTTTATATGGCATCCTTTTATTATCTTTCCTTCGCTAACAAAACTTCCGGCAACATAGTTTTTCCCTAACGGGAATACAGCTTTAACTGTAGCTTCACCAATTTTCTTTTCTTCATATTGTGGTCCAATAATATCATCTACCATTGTTTGAATGTCATCAAAAAGGTCGTAAATAACATTGTACTCTTTGATTTTTACTCCTACGTGTCTTGCAGTTTTTTTAGCACCTGGTGCTAATGTAGTATTAAACGCAAGTATTGTAGAATTACTTGCGTCTGCAAAATCTACGTCTGTTTCAGTTATTTCACCTGGTGATGCATATAATACTCTTACCTTGACTTTCTCTTCTTCAATTTGTTCTATACTGTTGATTATTGCTTCAACGGATCCTTGTATATCAGTTTTAATTATTAGATTTATGACAGCCTCAACATTTGAGCTCAGAAGTGAATATTTATCCGATGTGGAATTTATTTTCTGGTTATTACTAACTTCATTCTTTCTAATTTGTAACGCAGCTTTAGCCTCTTTTTCTTCTTTGTAAGCTTCAAACTTATCGCCAATATTTGGTACATCTGTTAACCCCCATACCAATACAGGAGATGAGGGAGTTGCTAAGTTCACTGGTTCATTATTACAATTGATCATTCCCCTAATCTTTGCTGAATGTTCACTCGTCACGATAATATCACCAACCTGAAGAGTTCCGTTCTGTACTAGAAGTGTTGCAATTGCTCCTTTACTTTTATCTAAGTTGGCTTCTAAGATAGTTCCTTGACCATTCTTTTTCACTGAAGCACGTAATTCAAGCATATCACTAACTATAACCATCATTTCTAGAAGTTCATCCATATTAGTCCCTTCTTTAGCACTAATTGGAATCATTGGTATATCACCACCCCAATCATCCGGAATCAAGTTATATTTACTCAGTTCCTGTTTAATATTTTCTATATTTGCATCATCCTTGTCGATTTTGTTAATAGCAACTATCAACGGTATTTCAGCCTCTTTGATACATTTAATAGTTTCTATGGTTTGAGGTTTTACACCATCGTCAGCTGCAACAACTAAGACACCTATATCTGTAACTTGTATGCCCCTTGATCTCATTGACGAAAAAGCTTCATGTCCAGGTGTGTCCAAAAATACAAGTTTTCTTGTATCCTTTTGATAATCAATCTCAACTTCATAAGCACCAATTTTCTGTGTAATCCCACCAGCTTCTTTTTGTGCTACTTGAGTCTGTCTGATTTTATCTAGTAGTGTTGTTTTACCATGATCAACATGTCCCATAATTGCAATGATTGGTGGACGTTTCTCAGTATTTCCTTTATCATCTAATGTTGAAAAATTATTACGTGTACTTTTGTTTTCTTCTTGGTTAGCAGTTATTTTTACTCCTAATTTGTCACCAATCGAGATAGCTGTTTCTATATCTAAAACTTGATTTATATTGACAATTACTCCATCTAAAAACAATGTTTTAATAATTTCTGTCTCAGATACAAATATTTTTTCTGCTAATTCTTGTACAGAGACTGGATTAGAAAGGAACACTTCTTCTGGTTTTTCTGGGATTAATTCACTTGACGAATCTTTTCTTCCTCTTTTCCCTTTTTTGCTCTTTATCTTTTGTGTGTCATCATATCCTCCATCTATTTTTCTCTTGAGCTTCAACTTACTCTTTGTACTTATATTGTCATTAGTGTCATCATCTTTCTTATTTGTCTTCTTATTTTTCTTATCTAACTTTGGATTATTAGTCTTGTCGCTTTCACCACTGAATCCTAAATTAGCAGCCCTGTCAAAATTATTTCTGTCATTGAGATCATAATCAGTAGTGCTTCCTTTTATCACTAGTGGGTTAATTAGTAATATAATTTTTTCCTCACTTTGATTCCTACTTTTTACTTGACATTGAACATCACTTGATTTTTGTAATACGCAACGATTGTGGATTCTGTAATTTATAATTTCCTTTTTTATCATTCGTTTTCCTATTTTTTTTGGTTATTTTGACCGAATAAAATTATTCAGACTTGATAAGGACAATATTTAATATCTTAGTCGCAAGCATTTATTATTTATAATGATTGTGTAAAGACAAATCAAATTTGAGTTTCGCTTGATCTTATATCATATTCAGAACAAATTGTTTTGATAACATAACAGATTTTAGTAAAACCTCGACATTTTATGTTTTTAGAAGATCAGCAAAGTTAATATTAACTAAATTTTATGCCTAGATTTCAAAAAAATGATAATTTCATAGATAAGACTTTTACAGTAATTGCGGATATTGTTTTAAAAGTCCTTCCTGCTAGTAAACAAGAAAAAGAAGCATTCGCTTATTATAGAGATGGTATGTCTGCTCAGTCCGAAGGCGAATATGCTGAAGCTTTAGAGAACTATTATGAAGCACTTAGGCTAGAAGAAGATCCATATGATAGGAGTTACATACTATACAATATAGGCCTAATCTATGCCAGTAATGGAGAATATATTAAAGCCTTAGAGTACTATCATCAAGCTTTAGATTTGAACTCTAGGTTACCTCCAGCTTTAAATAATATTGCTGTTATTTACCACTACCAAGGAGTTAAGGCCTCAGAGAAGAGAGATTTAGAAACGGCAAGAACTATGTTTGATAAGGCCGCTGAATATTGGAAACAAGCCATTAGGTTAGCACCAAATAATTACATAGAAGCTCAAAATTGGTTAAAAACTACAGGTAGAATGGCATCTGATAACATGTATTGATTATTTTAATGCTATTAAGTGATTCAATAAGAAAATCATTAATGCACATTCATAATAAAATACTTAATAAAACAGCTGAAACAGAAACTAATTTCAGTGATATTATTAAAGAGTATTCATCATTACGCTTGTATACTATTAAGTACAAATAGTTTTAACTATCATAGATCTTCTTTGCTACAAAAGTTAGATTTTTAATTTATTACGAAACTTAATTCAAAACATCCTTGACTTCGGAATATCGAACTTATTTATGGTAAACACTGCAACAAACACTGGCCTTATTACATCAATTATTGGTCCTGTAGTTGACGTTGAATTCTCTAACGGTAAACTTCCTCAAATTTATAACGCTCTTAGAATTGGTGAGGGTGACTCATCTGTAATTTGTGAGGTTCAGCAACTTCTTGGTAACAACAAGGTAAGAGCTGTATCTATGACTTCTACTGATGGTTTAAAGAGAGGTATGGATGTTTTAGATCTAGATGCTCCAATTAGCGTTCCTGTTGGTAAAGCTACATTAGGCCGTATCTTTAACGTTCTAGGTGAACCAGTTGATGAGATGGGTGATGTTTCTATGGAAGTTACATCTTCTATCCATAGAAAGTCACCTGCTTTCACAGAACTTGAAACAAAGCCATCAATCTTTGAAACAGGAATTAAGGTTGTTGACCTTCTAGCTCCTTACAGAAGAGGAGGAAAGATTGGTTTATTCGGCGGAGCAGGTGTAGGTAAGACTGTACTAATTATGGAACTTATCAACAACATTGCTAAAGCACACGGTGGACTATCTGTATTTGGTGGTGTAGGTGAAAGAACTCGTGAAGGTAATGACCTTTACATGGAGATGAAAGAATCTAAAGTTATTAGAGAAGATAACTTAGGTGAGTCAAAAGTAGCGCTTTGTTATGGTCAAATGAATGAGCCACCTGGAGCTCGTATGAGAGTTGGTCTAACTGCACTAACAATGGCTGAGTACTTCCGTGATGTAAACAAGCAAGAAGTATTACTGTTCATTGATAACATTTTCAGATTTGTACAAGCTGGTGCTGAAGTATCTGCACTTTTAGGTCGTATGCCATCTGCCGTTGGTTACCAACCAACACTAGCTACTGAAATGGGTGGACTTCAAGAAAGAATTACATCTACTACATCTGGATCTATTACTTCTATCCAAGCTGTTTATGTTCCAGCTGATGACTTAACAGACCCTGCTCCAGCTACGACATTCTCTCACCTTGATGCTACTACTGTATTATCAAGAAACCTTGCGGCTAAGGGTATTTACCCAGCTGTAGACCCTCTAGATTCAACTTCTACAATGCTACAAATTAACATTGTGGGCGATAAGCATTACGGTACTGCACAAAGAGTAAAAGAAACTCTTCAAAGATACAAGGAACTACAAGATATTATTGCTATCCTAGGTTTAGACGAACTATCTGAAGAAGATAAGCTTACTGTTGCACGTGCTAGAAAAGTTGAGCGTTTCTTATCTCAGCCTTTCTTCGTAGCTGAAATCTTCACAGGATCTCCAGGTAAGTATGTATCTCTAGCGGATACTATTAAAGGTTTCAACATGGTTCTTGATGGTGAACTTGACGAATTACCAGAGCAAGCTTTCTATCTTGTTGGTGATATTGATGAAGCTATCGAAAAAGCAAAAAGCTTGAAAGGATAAGGTAACAAAATGGCTCTGCACATTAGCATTATAGCGCCAGATAGAACTGTTTGGGATTCGAATGCCGAAGAGGTTATTCTTCCAAGTAGTACTGGTCAATTAGGTATTTTACGTGGTCACGCACCTCTATTAACAGCTTTAGATATTGGTGTAATGAGAGTTCGTACTGATAAAGAATGGACTCCAATTGTTCTAATGGGCGGTTTTGCTGAAGTAGAAAATGATGAGTTAACTATTTTAGTAAATGGAGCTGAAGAGGGTTCTTCTATTGACAAAGAAGCAGCTCAAAAAGAATTAGAAGAAATGACTACACGCTTTAACGAAGCGGAAACTAGCAAAGAGAGAATCCAAGCTACTCAAAACCTTCGTAAAGCCCGAGCACGTGTACAAGCTACAAGTTAAGTAATTTTGTACGAAAAGTTATAGACATCACTGTATGTCTATAGCTTTTTTTATGCTTAATTAATAAATCTTATTCAGGTTTGTTATTTCTGAACTTGGAAATAAAGTTGTATTATGTAATGAGAACTTTAAACATGAACTGAATAAAATTATGTTAAACGAAGACCTAAAAATAAATAACAAACTTATACCTTATTCAATATCTTTTGAGCAAAACGAAGCTGAAATGTCTCTTACAGAACATTTGGAGGAAGTACGCCAACGAGCTTTTTGGTCTTTATCCCTCTTGATTACAACAATCTTAGGTTGTTTAATAGCGGTAAAAAATATCGTTAAGTTGCTTCAAGAACCAGCTATAGGCATAAAGTTTCTACAATTAGCACCAGGGGAATATTTTTTTGCATCTCTAAAAGTTGCGGTTTATACTGGTTTTTTTATCAGTAGTCCGTTTATTATTTATCAGATTATCCTTTTTGTCTTGCCTGGGATGACAAGAGGAGAAAGAAAGACCATTTTACCTGTAATTATTGGATCAGTTATACTTTTCATTGTCGGTCTAGCTTGTGGCTACTTCTTATTAGCTCCTGCTGCATTAAACTTCTTCATTAATTATGGTTCAGATGTTGTGGAACCATTTTGGTCCTTTGAACAATATTTTGAATTTATTCTAGTATTGCTTTTCAGTACGGGATTAGCTTTCCAGCTTCCTGTGATACAAGTTGTCTTAGGAGCTTTAAAGATTTTTTCGAGTAGGTTAATGTTTTCCGTTTGGAGATATGTTATTCTAGCTTCGACTGTAATTGGAGCCATTTTAACCCCTTCTGTAGATCCTATAACACAACTTTTTATGTCTAGCATTATAATGATACTGTATTTTGGTGGTGCAGGGATTGTTTTCTTGATTGAAAGAAGTCAGCAAAATATTAATTATGATAATAATTTTTAAGGTAAAATAGTAACAGAGAGTGTGTAAAAGAACACCTTCTTATTTTTAGAATTACTCATATGCAATTTCGAAATTCTGTCAGAAGCGAATTAGCCAACTGATAATAAGAAAATCGTGTAATATTTATTTCAAATAATTAGCTTGAAGAAGATGAAAAATAATCATATTGTGAATATCGACAAACAAATAAAGTCAGCCATGCTTCTTGCAGGCATTTGTGGATCTCTGTTACTACCTTCGGTAGCTGATGCTTTTCCTGTGTATGCACAACAAGCATATGAAAATCCAAGAGAAGCTACTGGGAGAATAGTATGTGCTAACTGTCACCTTGGTGCTAAGCCAACTGAAATTGAGGCTCCTCAGGGTGTTTTACCTGATACTGTTTTTGAAGCTGTTGTAGAAATTCCTTACGATACATCGGTAAAGCAAGTTACAGGTGATGGCACAAAAGGACCTCTAAATGTAGGTGCTGTTGTAATTCTTCCAGAAGGATTCAAGTTAGCTCCTAAAGAGAGATTAAGTGATGAGATGAAAAAAGCTACTGAAGGTGTTGTAATTTCATCATACAGTGACTCAAAAGAAAATATTCTTGTAGTCGGGCCTATCCCAGGTGACAATCACCAAAAAATTGTATTCCCTATCTTAGCTCCTAACCCTGCAGAGAATAGAGATGTACACTTTATTAAGTACCCTATTTACGTTGGTGGAAACCGTGGAAGAGGGCAAGTACAACCTACTGGTGAAAAGAGTAACAATACTATCTACACTTCACCTGTAAGTGGTCAGCTTGTTAAGGTAGAATCTACTGATAAACTAACTACAATGACGATTAATAGTAAGAGCGGTGAAGCTGTGACTATTAAGATTCCTGTAGGTCCTGAGATTATCGTTAAAGAGGGTGCTGATATTAAAGCAGATCAAGCTTTAACAATAGATCCAAACGTTGGTGGCTTTGGCCAAGCTGAAACAGAAGTAGTTCTACAAAGTCCTGCTCGAGTTAAAGGTTTAATCGCGTTCTTCTTCACTGTAATATTTGCACAAGTACTTCTAGTACTTAAGAAAAAGCAGTTCGAGAAAGTTCAATTAGCTGAAATGAACTTCTAATAAAAAAAAGAAGTATGGAATTGTATAAAAGTTCCATACTTCTTTTTTTATGCTTCCTATACTATAAAGATTTAACAAGACTAGCAAATGAGTCCATATCGTGAACCGCCATCTGGGCAAGCATTTTACGGTTAATACTAATTTGAGAGACTTTTAATTTTGATATTAGACTACTATAATTAGTACCATGCATCCTGGAAGCTGCATTTATTCTCGTTATCCATAGTCTTCTAAAATCTCTTTTCTTTCTTTTTCTACCAACATAGCCATATCTTAAGGCTTTCATTACTTGTTCATTAGCTATCCTAAATAGCTTTGAATGCGCACCTCTGAATCCTTTAGCAACTGAGAAAATCTTTTTTCTTCTTTTTCTAGCAACGTTTCCTCTTTTAATTCTTACCATTTGATTTCTTCTCCTTATGAAAGGTTTATTTGTTTATAATCGCTAAGCATATGGGATCATGCTACGTAAGGCAATTGCATCACCTTTAAAGACAACCATCTTTCTAGATAAACTTTTTTTACGTTTTGCCGACTTTTTCTCCAGCAAATGACCTTTAAAAGCTTTTCTTCTCATAAATTTTCCCGTTACCGTCTTTCGAAACCTTTTTAGTGCAGATTTACGTGTTTTAATCTTAGGCATACTCTTATGTTATTTGAATGTTAACTACTGTCTTACAACTAATTTAAATAGATGAACATGACTTTAATAAGAATAGTATAGCCGATAATCAATAGATGTAAATTTAACAAAGAAAGATTATTAATAAATTAAAGTTAAGGAGATTACTACACTAACTGATATTTATTCGTTTGTAATGATTTAACTCAACAGTTGGTTTATCCTAAAATTGATTTTATAAATGGACTAATTCTTAAGTCTCTCATTGATAAAGGCTTTTTATTATCAAGATAAGGATTGTGAATGTGAACGAGTTTATTTTTTAGTTATTTTTTTTGTTATTTATAAAAAGTTAGTTCCTTTTTGCCTCCAATTCTTAGTATAAAGAATGTATGTTCTAATCTCCATTCATGGAATCGTAGACAAAAAGGAACTAAAAAATTTAAACATTTGATCTTGATCTATGTTTTGTTAATCAGACTCAGTGCCATTATTATTACTAATAAGAAGTACGCAAGAGTCAATTAATTCTTCTTAAGTTCAAGAAATAAGTTTTGAGTTGAATTAACAAAGCTGCGTAATTTTCCAAGCACAACTTTTGTTAGACTAAACTCTAACTCAGAGAAGATGTTCATATTTAATGTGAACGCTACATTAGCTTCCGCTACCATTCTTGGTGCTTCATCTCCTTTTATAGGTAAAGAATCCAAAGCAGCTTTATAATCTACTTTAAATTGGGACTCGTCATTGACTTTATCAAATTCGTAGAAGGCTAGTCCTTTTGACCCTTCTAATCCCATCCCCCTTTGCGCTATTTTCTTTAGAATTTGTCCTCCAGAAAGGTCACCAAGATATCTAGTGTATGCGTGCGCAACTAATAATTCTGGCTTTTCCTTACTGACTTGCTTGATTCTATTTACGTAATCAATTGTTGCTGGTGATAATTGTACATTATCTAACCACCCTTCCCCATAATGGAAGTCTAAGTCTTCTTTTAGACTACTTGTTCGATTTAGTTCAGGAAAGTAAATAGGTTTAATGTATTCATGATCTTTGTTAGATTCCATAGCTTCTTCTATAGCCTCATAAACAAAGTACAATTTTGAAAGCATTTCTACATAAGAGTCTCTATCGATTACCCCTCCCAGAAATGATTTAATAAAACTTACATTTTCTGCCATAGTATGAGATTTACTTGTTCCTTCGCGCAGTTGTGTTGCTAAATTACTTGTCATGTTTTTGTCTTTATTGATTGTGATCTTGGAATCTATTTATGTCACAGATAGGATGTATTTTCCTCAGATTTAATATTCTCTAAAGATTCTTTTCTACTGCGTACTTTCTCATGTTCAAAAGAAAAGCCTATAACATTATAGTATAATAGTTTACTAACTTCAAAAAGATTCGACTTGTGTAATTAGATATCAAATTACATCTAATCTATCATGCGAAGTGAGTTGAAAAAAAATACAAATCTAGATTTATCACTTTACTAATTATGGATATAATCAGCTTAGGATGGTCTTCTCTTATGGTGATGTTTACGTTTTCGTTAGCATTAGTTGTTTGGGGAAGAAACGGTTTTTAGATATTTCGTAAACCAAGTTTTACATAAAAAAATAGAACAAAGGAGTAAGGTATGGGGAATGAGATGGTATCAGCAGCAATCACTTGTGTTGTAATAACACTAGTAGGCCTAGCTTTAGGTTTTGGTCTTTTAAAACTACAAGGAGAATAAAAAAGTTCTTTTTGTGCTGTTATTGCTTACCTTACCACTAAGGTAAGCAATAAATTTCTATGAGAAAAAAATAAAGTGTAATTAATCTAATTAATCAAAATTATTTAATGAAAATCATACAAAATTTATGGTTCTTTTGCTCAATAGGATTGATATTATCAATCATGGTTCATAATCCAAAGTCTCAAGGAATGATTGGGCAAAACCAAGTCTTTAATGGAACTCGAAGTGCAGAAGAAACTCTAGATAAAATTACTTGGGTACTTATAGGTAGTTTTTTTATCCTAACAGTGTATATATCAACATTTAGTAAATTCGAATAGTTTATTTTAATGAATGACTCTGAATATATTTGTCCTGTCCCGAAAGATCAACGTCCTCTCAATGAGTACCAAAAATTAAAAGAATCAAATAATTTTGTATGGTGTATTCAAGATAAGATGACTTTTTTAAAGTCTTTGTTTTACTTACTGGTTTCATCTTGTCTTGGAACATCCTTGGTTTTAGTTGCTAGTTCATTTTCTTTTACAAATAATAAATATTTCTTCATATATTCTTCCCTCGCCGGAATAGCAATCGTAATAGTCTTATGTTCAAGATTGTATTTAGGCTGGCAGTATATTTATTCTCGTCTTATGGAAGCTACTGTACCTTATGAGGAATCCGGCTGGTATGATGGCCAAGTATGGATTAAGCCACCTGAGGTTCTTTTACAAGATAGATTAATTGGCACTTATGATGTTTACCCCGGTCTTCTTCGTCTTCAAATAACTCTTGTTTCTTTGCTTTCCATACTCCTTTTAGGTGTAACTTTAATAATGAACACTTGAATTTCCTAGCTATATGCTGTATGATAAGCTAGAAATTATCAAACGCGGGGTAGAGCAGTCTGGTAGCTCGTCGGGCTCATAACCCGAAGGTCAATGGTTCAAATCCATTCTCCGCTATTTTTCGATATAAAATATGCTAGTATATTATTATGCAATCATAAAATAATAATATGGCTGAAACATTAAATTTACAAATACCTTCACCTACTTTTGAAGGAAGTACAGGTGGTTGGCTGAGAGCTGCCGAAGTCGAAGAGAAGTACGCAATTACTTGGACTAGTAAAAAAGAGCAAGTATTTGAAATGCCTACAGGTGGTGCTGCAATCATGAGGCAAGACGAGAATCTGTTATATTTAGCAAGAAAAGAGCAATGTCTTGCTTTAAGCACTCAGTTGAAAACGTCTTTTAAGATAACAGATTTTAAAATCTACCGCATATTCCCAAGTGGTGAAGTACAATATTTACATCCTAAAGATGGAGTAGTACCTGAAAAGGTAAATGCAGGTAGAGTTGGTGTCGGAAATGTTTCTCATTCTATTGGAAAGAATTTAAATCCTTCACAAATTAAATTTACGACGAAGTCTTTTAGCGATTAACTATTGTCTAAAGTGTACTGCTTATGGTATTGTACTACTATAAGCAGATAAAGGAGAGGTGGCAGAGCTGGTCGAATGCGTCTGATTTGAAATCAGAAGTAGCTTTACGGTTACCGTGGGTTCGAATCCCACTCTCTCCTATAAAAAAATAACGCATTATTACTCCTTAAAGTGATTTGCTCTGTTTTGGTTAAATTAAATATTTTTTATTTCCAAACTCAATAAAATAATCCTATTTTCTATACTAGAATTTTACTCACTAAAAAAAGAAGTTAAAAAGTAGAAGAATTTGTTTCTTTACTTTTTAACTTCTTTTTTTAAAGCGGGTAACGCGATTCGAACGCGCGACATCGACCTTGGCAAGGTCGCGCTCTACCACTGAGCTATACCCGCTTACTGGTTAATGAACAGTCTATAGAAAAAAACAGACTCTGTCAACTATACCTTCTCTCTTTGCTTATGGTTATACTATCTTCTGCCTGTAAAAAATAAACCCTATTCAAGTTTTAAATGAATAGGATTCAATTTTTCCTGATCAAACCTTTAGATTACAAAGTTGTTAAAGGCTGCTGTAACAATTACTAATCCGAACCAAAGACCACAGCTTGCATAAACTAAGTTCTTTGATTTTTCCCATTCACCAGGTGAAACTAGGATTACTGGAACACCAATAATTAAGACGAAAGATAGTAGTATTAGAGCACTAACAAGTAATTGGATAATAGTGATCATGTTTGTTTCCTCAAATATGAAATTTGGCTTTAATTATGCTTACTTGTGTGAATATTGGTTTACTTTATTTCAACACAATATCCATGTAATTTAACGAAGTAAGTTTGTATCTATTACATGTTATACTATCGGCACTGGTTTTTTGCAATTACTTAATAAATTAAAAAAAACATCTGTAAAAACTTTTTAAAAATACTTTATCCTTTTATATTTTTTTACTATTACTGATGTTTGTGTCTAAAAATAAATATTACTTAATTAATCTGATAATAAAGTTTATTATAGAGTATGTATAAGGTAGCCAATTAGATTTTACTACCTTTGTCTATTTTATCACATTGGATAGAGAGGTCAAAAAATATGGAAGGAACTTTACTCTTAGCTAAATTACCTGAAGCGTACGCAGTCTTTAAGCCTATTATTGACGTAGCTCCAGTGATCCCAGTGTTTTTCTTGCTTTTAGCTTTTGTTTGGCAAGCTGCTGTTGGATTTAGATAATTGAGGATTTTGCTGCATTATAGAGTTCTATCTACTTTTGCAGCAAAACACTTATATACTGCATCGCAAGATATACATTATTAATATCTTCTTTCTTCGCATATCTATTTTTTTTATTTGAATCAAGCTTATTTGCTAGAGTGTATTATCATATATAATATGAAATGTAGTGTATATTGCTTAACCATAGCATTATTTAAAAATTATAAAATATAAGTATATGATAGAACCATTATTATTTGGTATTGTTCTTGGTCTGGTTCCGGTAACATTAGCAGGTTTATTTGTTGCTGCATATCTACAGTATAGAAGAGGTAACCAGTTTGGTCTATAATCCTTTTGATTGGTAAAATAAGGAAGAAAAGTAGGATAATCTAAGGGATACAAAATATCTCTATCCCTTAGATTATCCTACTTTTCTTCCTTATTTTACCAACTTGACTTAGTCACACCTGGTAGAAGACATGCGTGTGACATTTCCCTTAGTACATGGCGAGATAGTCCAAAATCTCTGTAGTAACCTCGGCTTCTTCCTGTTAGCCAACATCTATTTCTATGTCTTGACGGAGCTGAATTGTTAGGAAGTTTTTCTAGTTTCGCATAAAGCGCTAGTTTAGCTTCATAGCTTTCTGCACCTTTCAATAATTGCTTTAATTCTTTTCTTTTCTTTCCATATTTGTTAATAAGTCTTTCACGCTTTTTTTCGCGCTCGATCATATTCTTTTTTGCCATGTTTTTTTTATTACTTTTTTATTTTTATTTGAATCTTTAGATCATTGTTATGACAATGGCATCTTTAGCAACATGTTACTATAATTATTAGTAAGGATTCAAGTACAATCATACTTGAATCCTTACTAATATAATACTAGTATTAAAAATTAGTATTAACCGAATTTACCAGTAGTTGAAGCAATAACGAAGGCCGCATAAGTAAATATGTAACCAACAGTGAAGTGGATCAGACCCACTAGTCTAGCTTGAACAATTGATAAAGCTACAGGCTTATCTTTCCATCTTACTAAATTTGCAAGTGGAGTTCTTTCATGTGCCCAAACAAGAGTCTCGATTAACTCTTGCCAGTATCCTCTCCATGAGATTAGGAACATGAAACCAGTAGCCCAGATAAGGTGCCCAAATAAGAACATCCAAGCCCAAACTGATAGGCTATTCATACCAAATGGGTTATAACCATTGATAAGTGGAGATGAATTCAGCCACAGGTAGTCTCTAAGCCATCCCATGATGTATGTTGATGATTCATTAAATTGACCTGCATTACCTTGCCAAATTGTTACGTGCTTCCAGTGCCAGTAGAAAGTTACCCATCCAATTGTATTTAGCATCCAGAACATTGCTAAGTAGAATGCATCCCAAGCTGAGATATCACATGTACCTCCTCGTCCAGGACCATCACATGGGAAGCTGTAACCAAAATCTTTTTTATCTGGCATTAGTTTAGATCCACGTGCATCAAGCGCTCCTTTCACAAGGATAAGAGTTGTTGTGTGTAGTGCTAGTGCTATTGCATGGTGCACTAAGAAGTCACCAGGACCAATAGGTAAGAACAGTGAGTTCTTTCCGCTGTTGATAGCATCTAGCCATCCAGGAAGCCATATATTACTACTTGCACTTGATGCAACACTGCTACTTGATGAAAGTAATACATCGAAACCGTACATAGCTTTTCCTGAAGATGCTTGAATCCATTGAGCAAAAACTGGTTCTACAAGAATCTGCTTTTCAGGAGTTCCAAATGCCACTACCACGTCATTATGAACATAAAGACCAAAAGTGTGGAAACCTAGGAATAACGAAACCCAACTAAGGTGAGAGATAATCGCTTCTTTATGCTCTAAAACTCTAGCTAGAACGTTGTTCTTGTTTTGCTCAGGATCATAATCTCTAACAAAGAAGATAGCACCGTGCGCGAAAGCTCCTACCATTAGGAATCCAGCGATGTACTGGTGGTGCACATAAAGAGCTGATTGAGTCACGTAGTCCTTAGCAATAAATGCGTATGAAGGAAGAGCATACATGTGTTGTGCAACTAGAGATGTAATTACTCCTAATGATGCTAATGCTAATCCTAATTGGAAGTGTAGTGAATTTGTGATTGTCTCAAAAAGACCTTTGTGACCAGCACCAAGTCTTCCTCCTGGTGGTCTGTGAGCGTCTAAAATTTCTTTTAGACTATGTCCAATACCCCAGTTTGTGCGGTACATGTGGCCAGCGAATATAAACATAACACCAATAGCTAGATGGTGATGCGCTATATCTGTTAACCATAATGCTTGAGTTTGTGGATGGAAACCACCTAGGAAAGTTAAGATTGCAGTTCCTGCACCTTCTGAAGTACCAAAAATGTGACTTCCTGTATCAGGGTTAGCTGCATATGCTCCCCAGTTACCTGAGAAGAATGGAGCTAGACCATCTGGATGTGGAAGCACTTTTGTAAAGTTCTCCCATCCTACGTCTTGTCCTCTTGCTTCTGGAATAGCGATATGGATTAAGTGTCCAGACCATGCTAATGAACTGAAGCCGAATAGACCTGATAGGTGGTGATTTAATCTTGACTCATTATTTTTAAACCAAGATAAGCCCGGACGGAATTTAGGCTGTAAATGTAACCATCCTGCAAATAGGAATACTGCCGAAACTGCCAGTAGGAATAACGAAGCAGAGTAAAGATCAGTATTTGTTCTCATACCAATCGTATACCACCAGTGGTATACACCAGATGTTGCGATGTTTACTGGGTATGAAACACCACCTTTTGTAAATGCTTTAATAGCAGGTTGACCAAAGTGAGGATCCCAAATTGCGTGTGCAATTGGTTTCACTTTTAGTGGATTAAGAACCCATTGCTCGAAGTTTCCCTGCCAAGCTACATGGAATAAGTTTCCAGAAGTCCACAGGAAAATAACAGCTAGGTGTCCAAAGTGAGAAGCGAAAATCTTTTG
>Ga0115565_10000762_pt1 | contig 27348 bp, 19 predicted proteins | sample COGITO_mtgs_1105_FD_87199 | JGI IMG/M metagenome (GOLD analysis project Ga0115565, IMG submission 87199) | Pelagic marine microbial communities from North Sea - COGITO_mtgs_110530 | ecosystem: Environmental > Aquatic > Marine > Epipelagic | place: Germany:Helgoland, sampling site Kabeltonne... | reverse complement strand
TGCAGAACAAAATTTAGAATTAAATATAGGTTGGTCTTGGGTTTCTTTCTTTGCAGATGATAGTAGATTTAGCAATTTAACAGCAACTTTAAATTCTTTAGAATTAACCAATGGAGATGCTGTAAAATCTCAAAGTCAGTTTGTAAATAGAGAAGATGGTATTTGGCAAGGAAATTTAGCAACTTTCGACATTGCAAAAATGTACAAAGTTAAATTGGCTAAAAAGAACAATTTACGTTTAAAAGGTTCAGAAATTGATCCAGCTAATTTTACACTTGCAATTGCAGGAAAAGCAACTATTAATGATACTGCAAAATGGAACTGGTTACCATTTCCAATTCACAGAAATATAGCTCTACAAGAAGCTTTAGCTTTTTATAACGCTGCAAATGGAGATGTAATAAAAGACCAATTTAGTTTTGCAATTTACGATGTAAACTCGGGCTGGAGAGGTACCTTAAATTATCTAGAATCTGGACAAGGATATATGCTAAAATCTAGTAATCAGCAAACGTTTAGGTATCCAAATACAGATGTTTTACGAAAAACAGTAGGTACTAAATCTGTTGCTAAAACGAATACAGATAACGCTACAAATTTTGCACAATATAGCAGTACAATGAGTATTGTAGCTGAAGTAATTTCTGATGATAGTTTTACAAAAGTAGTTGTTTACGATGCTAATAGTGTTATAAGAGGAATTGCAGATATTACAGAAATTGATGGCAAAAAATATAGTTTTATAACTGCATTTAGTAATAAAACAGAAACTTTAAAATTTGTGTTAGCAAATGATAATGAGGAGTTGGATATCAAGAAGAACTTCACTTTTATTAACAATGAGGTTCTTGGTGATTTTAGCAATCCTATACAATTATCTAGCACAGCTTTATCCACAGATAGTTTTGTTTTAAGTGATGCAATATTGTATCCAAACCCATTTACAAATCAAATAACTTTAGATCTTTCTAATGAAACTGTAAAAATCTCTAAAATAGAAATATTCAACACAATTGGAGCTTCTTTAATCACAAAAAGGAATAATTTATCACAAAAAACAACCATCAACACAAGCCAATTAGCTAATGGAATTTATCTAATTCGCTTAACAGATACATCTGGGAAATTTGCTATTAAGAAAATGATTAAAGAATAATGTGATGAAAAAAATTATCACAATTATTCTCGTAAGTCTCTGTGCTTTCAATTTGTCAGCACAGAATCCTAATTGGAGTTTTGATGTAAATAACTACCAATTTAGTATGACACTTACTACTACTTTAAATGTAAATGGCGCAACTTTATCATCAACAAACGATAGAGTTGCTGCCTTTATTAATGGAGAAGTTAGAGGGATTGCTGGAGTAACTTATGTTCCTAGTTCAAATAAATATGTTGCTTATTTATCTGTATATGCAAATTCGAATTCAGAAACAGTAAGTTTTAAATTGTACAACAGTACAAATGATACTGTAACAGATATTTCAAAAACCATCACTTTTAGAATTGATAATCAAATTGGTAGCGTTTTCCAATCGTTAAGTTTGGCGAATCCTGCTTTAAGTTCGGAAGCAGACCTTACTGCTTTTTCTTTTGATGGAGTTCAAGAAAAATCAGTAACTATTTCAACAAATAGTATTGATGTTTTAGTACCTGCAAATACAGATGTTGCTAATTTAGTTGCCAACTTTACATCAAATAATAATTCCAGAGTTTTTGTAAATAAGGTTGCACAAATTTCAGAGATTTCTGCACAAAATTTTACATCACCAGTTATTTATCAAGTATTATCAGAAGATGAAAGTATTTTAAAAGAATATGTGGTTATAGTTTCTAAAGAGGTAGTTATATCAGATTTAACAATAAATTTATCTACAACAGCAAATCGTTTAGTGGCGCAAAATCCAGTAACAATTCAGTTAACAACAAATGAAGAGGTTTTACATGTAATTTATGAAGATTTTACCTTAACAAATGTTGCAATTCAATCTATAATAAAAGTGGATGCAACAAATTACACCATAAATTTAGTAGCATTAAAGCCTGGAGATTTTTCGATAGAAATAAAAGAAAACAATATTGAAACTTTAAATGGTGTTCGTAATTCAGCATCCAATAAATTGCTTTTTACGTACGATAATTCAAAGCCTTATTTAATATCAATTTTAAGAAAAACACCCAATTCAGTTTTTACGAATGCCAACAATTTGGAGTTTACAGCGACTTTTAATAAAGAGGTGCAAAACGTTACAGCAGCAAGTTTTCAAACAGTTTCTAACGCCACAATTGTTGTCGAAAAAATATCTGATAAAGTGTATACTTTAAAAGTATCTAATATTGAAAACTACAATGGTACTGTGTCTGTTAGTCTTACTGCCACAAATACAATAACAGATTTTTCTGGAAACGCGTTAAGAACATCAATCTTTAAAAGTTATTAATATGAAAATAAAATCGATACATTTTCTATTCGTAATTTTTCTTGGCTTTTTTACAACTATCAATGCTCAAAATCCAAATTGGTCTGTAAATCCTGCTAATTATCAATTTAGTGCAACATATACTACATTTTTAAATGTGTTTGGCAATAATTTAAATAATACAAATGATAAAGTTGCTGCTTTTGTAAATGGAGAAATAAGAGGTGTTGGGAGTTTAGTTTATGTAGCTTCAGCAGATAAATATGTTGCTTATTTAACGGTTTATGCCAATATAAATGGAGAAAATATAAATTTTAAGATTTACAATAGCACAACAGATGTTGTATACAATGCTTTACAAACAGATACTTTTAAAGTGGATGCAAATGTGGGCAGTGTTTTTCAATCTTTTGCAGTTTCTAATGAATATTTAAGTTCAAGAACATTTTTATTAGATCTTAATTTTACAGGAATTACGCCAATTTATAAAAGATTTTCAAACAAATTTGGCCCCAATAACACCCTTGTAAAAACATTTGATTTTTTATTGCCTGCAGGTACGAATGCAAGTTCGTTAATTACAGAAATTGATGTGCCTTATAACGCAAATGCTTTTATAAATCGTAAAAAACAAATTTCGGGAGTTTCTGTGGCAGATTTTACAAATACGGTTATTTATCAAATTTTATCCGAAGATGAAAAAGTGATAGAAGAATATACAGTAAATGTAACAGTGGCAGTAAATAATGCTTTAACTACAACAACCATTTCTAGCAATACTCCATCAAATATAATTCCTAAAGAAGTTGATGTACAATTTTCGAATGCAGTTACAGGTTTAGATAGAGAAGATTTTACAGTAACAAATGCTGTTGTTTCTAAATTAATAAAAATTGATGATCAAAATTATAAAGTAGAAATTGTTCCTGTTTCTGAGGGAGATTTTTCTGTTTCCGTTGATGCTTTAGCAGTTGTAGATGCAGATAATCAAACGAATATTCCATCTAATCCTTTAAACTTCACCAACGATGAAACACCACCCATAATTACCAATTTAACTTATAATAAAGAAAATAATAATGAGTTTTTTGACATTACTTTTAGTGAAGAGGTTATCAATCGAGATATTTCTGATTTTGAATTAATAGGTTCAAATGCAGAAATTTATTTCAAATCTGCTCTTTTTATAGTAAGACCCAATACATTTCGATTAGCTATTTTTAGAATCAATAACAATCCTCAAGAAGGTAATATTTTTTTAAAAGTAAATTCAAATTCCGACATTGTAGATGTTGCTGGTAATAAGCTTTTAATACAAGAAATGGCTTCTTATTATTTAGACAATATTAACCCAATAATACCAGTTTTACCAGATATAAAAGCAGCATGCTCTTTAACAGTGTCAGAAATACCAAAAACAACTGACTTAATTTCTGGAGAAATTATTGGAACTACAACAGATCCCCTCAGTTATACGTCTCAAGGAGAATATAGCATAAATTGGACTTTTACAGACCAAGTAGGAAACAGTATTTCTGTACCACAAAAAATAATAATTAAAGATGAAATTGCACCTGAAATACCAGTTTTACCAATAATTACCAAAGAATGTTCAATAACAGTTACCAACATTCCAACAGCAACAGACAATTGTGGAGATGTTATTACAGCAACTACAACAGATATTTTAACATATAATACAGCTGGAGAGTATACTATTAACTGGACTTTTGAGGATGAAAATGGAAATATTGCAACAGCTCCTCAAAAAGTAATAGTGCAAGATATTACAGCTCCAGAGTTTTTAGTATTACCAGAAATTAAAGCTGCAAACAGTGTAACTTTAGTAGCGCCAACAACTACAGATAATTGTGCCGGAATTTTAACAGCAACAACTTTTGATCCTATTTTTTATAATCAAATAGGGCAATATGTTGTGAATTGGTTTTTTGATGATGGCAATGGAAATGGACGTTCAGTTATACAAAATGTAATTATTTTTGATCCAACACCAACAGTGCCAGTTTTAAATGATTTACAAGGAAATTGTTCTGTTATTGTTTTTGAAATTCCTAGAGCCAATAGTGTTTTTGGAGATATTATTGCCACTACAAACGATCCATTAAATTATACAGAACAAGGAGAATACACCATTACTTGGAGTTTTGATTTTGGAGATGGAATTGTTTTACAATCCTTACAAAAAGTAATTGTCAAAGATGATTTTGCTCCTGAAGTAGATTTTATCGCAGATATTTCAAACGAATGTTCAGTAACAATTACCGAGTTTCCAACAGCTTATGATTTTTGTGCAGGAATTATTACAGCCACAACAACAGATCCTTTAACGTACAATATTGCTGGCGAATATAACATTACATGGACTTTTGATGATGGAAATGGAAATACTTCTAATTCAACACAAAAAGTAACTATCATAGATTCGAAAGCTCCAAATACCATTGTTTTGCAAGATGTAACAGCACAATGTAGTGTAAACTTAATTGCGCCAAAAACCACAGACGATTGTGCTGGTGTTATTGAAGGAACAACAACAGATCCTGTTTTTTACAATCAGCAAGGAACTTATACTGTAAATTGGATTTTTGATGATGGAAATGGAAATTCAATTTCAGTTCCACAAAATATAATTATCAATAATACATCATTACCAACAGCTCCAACTTTAGCAGATATTGTTGAAGAATGTTCAGTTACAATTACAGATATTCCAGAAACATCAGGCAATGGTTGTTCAGGGAAAGTAGTCGGAACAACTACAGATTCTTTAATGTATACTGAACAAGGAAGTTACACAATTACATGGAATTTTGATTTGGGAAATGGAACAATTTTACAATCTACTCAAAAAGTAATTGTAAAAGATACAACAGCTCCAATTGCTCCAACTTTAGATGATGTAATAGCAGAATGTAGTTTAACAATTTCAGAATTCCCATCAACTTCTGACAATTGTGAAGGTACAATTCAAGGAACAACAATTGATAATTTAACCTATACTCAACAAGGAGAATATATAATTACTTGGATTTTTGATGATGGAAATGGAAATGTTTCAACTGCAAATCAAAAAGTGATTGTAGAAGATACAGCAGCTCCAATTGTTCCTACTTTAGAAGATATTTTAGGAGAATGTTCAGTAACCATCACAGAAATTCCAACAACCACAGACAATTGTCAAGGTACAATAACAGGCACAACAACTGATAATTTAACCTATACTCAACAAGGAGAATATACAATTGTTTGGAGTTTTGATGATAGCAATGGAAACGTTTCAACTGCAAATCAAAAAGTAATTGTAAAAGACGAAATAAACCCAATAGCAATAATTAAAAATATAGAAGTGGAATTAGATGATTCTGGAAATGTTTCTATTTCTGCTGCTGATGTTGATAATGGCTCAACAGATAATTGTAGTATTGATTTTATAGAAGTATCAAAAACCAATTTTACAACTCAAGATTTAGGAGAGAATACTATTGTTTTTACAGTAGTTGATAAAGCTGGTAATAAAACTGAGGTAAATGTTAAGGTTACTGTTGTTGATAAAGTTTTATCTATTCAAAGTCAAAATATTAGTAGTTTAATTTCTGTTTTCCCTAATCCTGTAAAGAATTCAATTTTCATAAAAAATAAAAGTAATATTGAAATTGATAAATTTGAGATGTATACATTAAACGGAAAAAGAGTATTTATTGAAAATATATCTAAAGAAAAAGTTGATATTTCTAAATTAAGTATCGGAATTTACCTTTTAAAAATATTCTCAAAAAAAGGTGTTTTGGTTAAAAAGATTATCAAGCATTCAAATTAAATATTTAATTCAAATTCATTTTTATAGGCTATAACCTGTTATGAATTTTGAATTTAAAATGGATTCCATAATGTTAGTTCGAGTGATTTTTGATAAAAATCGTGTCGAGAACTAGTTTAGAAACTAATACTCTTATTCTCGATACAAATTTCACTCACTTCACTCGTTAAATTTACTACCATTGATAGAGTTTCATTAAAATCCACAAAAGGCATTCTTTAATCAATTAACTTTATAGAAGAGGCTAAAAATTTTCCATCCTTAATCTTACCAACAACTTCTCCTTTTCTAATCACTTCACAAAAACCAGTATTCTCATCATGAGCATCACCAAAATCGTCGATATTAAAACCATCAACAAAATAAGCTTTATCTTCAATTCTTACAGCTAAACTACAACCATCTTCAGCATCTAAATCAAATTGACATTGCCCGCAAGAAATTGCTGCTATTTGGGTTATTTTTTTCTTGTTTCCACAAGAAAAAGCAATCATAAAAATCGATAAAAAGAATATTTTTTTCATAACTTATTTATTCAATATTTTATCTTGAAGCAAGTTCTTTTTTAATGTTTTTCATATTCATAAATTGTAAAGGCAAAGTTGCACCACAAGAAATAGCAACAACAAATAACGCAATAAAAGTTCCATTGTTATCTTTAGTTACCATTCCATAAATAGTAATTGATAAAAGTAAAATAATTACAAAAGAAAGTACAATTGTAATTCCTTTTATCAAATTTAGATTAGATCGTAATTGAGCGGTTGTTTTATCTTTAAAACTATTTTTTTCCATTATTATGAATGTTTTTCGTTAACACAGCAGTAAAACTGAAAACTGCCAACTCCCAACTATTTTCCTCGAGAATTATTTTAAACTGAAACTGCTTATTTGAATTATTTACATAACTAAATAAAGTCTCCAATTTTCCCCTTTGGGGAAATGTCCTTTAGGACAATGGGGCTTTCCAGGAATCACGCAAACCAACAGTCTTGTTAAAAACCAATTTTTCAGCAGTAGAATCGTCATCAACATTAAAATATCCTAAACGTTGAAACTGAAAACGCTCACCAATTTTTGCAGATTGCAAACTAGGCTCTACAAAAGCGGTAATAATTTCCAAAGAATTTGGATTGATAAATTCCATAAAATCTTTGTCTTTATGGCTATCTGGAGCTTCGTCTAAAAACAACCTGTCATAAGCTCTTACTTCTGCTTTGATGGCGTGTTTTGCAGAAACCCAATGCAAAGTGCCTTTCACTTTGCGTTTGCTTTCCTCAGTATCCATTCCAGATTTTGTTAATGGATCATACGTACATTGAATTTCAATTACATTTCCATCAGCATCTTTTGTGCAACTTTTTGCCTTGATAAAATAAGCATTCTTTAAACGAACTTCGCTACCCAATTTCAACCTAAAAAACTTCTTATTTGCTTCTTCTCTAAAATCTTCTTTCTCTATATAAATTTCTCTAGAAAACGGAACTTCTCTGCTTCCAAAACCATCTTCATAATCATTATAATTAGCGTCTAGCATTTCTTCCTTTTCTTCAGGATAATTCGTGATGACCACTTTTATAGGATCTAAAACAGCCATTACTCTAGGTGCAGTTTTGTTCAAATCCTCACGAATTTTAAACTCTAAAAGCGCGACATCAATTACGTTTTCACGTTTTGATACCCCAACAGTTTCTATAAAACTTTTTATAGAAGCTGGTGTGTAACCACGTCTTCGTAAGCCAGAAATTGTAGGCATTCTTGGGTCATCCCAACCAGCAACGATTCCGTTTTCAACTAAAGTTAGCAACTTACGCTTACTCATTATGGTATAACTCAAATTCAAACGAGAAAACTCACGTTGTTTTGGAGGATTTGGATATTCAGATTTGCTATATTCTAAAACATTTTCTTTAAACCAATCGTACAATTCTCTATGAGGTTTAAACTCTAAAGAACACAAAGAATGCGAAATTTGTTCAATATAATCGCTCTCACCATGCGTCCAATCATACATTGGGTAAATGCACCAATCATCACCAGTTCTGTGATGCGTTTTGTACATAATTCTATACATTAAAGGATCACGCATTAACATATTTGGAGATTCCATATCAATTTTTGCACGCAAAGTATGTTCCCCTTCTTTAAATTTTCCATCTTTCATTCCTTGAAATAACTTCAAGTTTTCTTCAATAGATCTGTTTCTAAAAGGACTATTAGTTCCAACTTGTGTTGGTGTTCCTTTTTGCAATCTCATTTCTTCTGAAGATTGCGAATCTACATACGCTTTTCCATCTTTTATCAATAAAACAGCCCAATCATAAAGTTGTTGAAAATAATCAGAAGAATAACATTCGTTTGCCCAAGAATATCCTAACCAAAAAATATCTTCCTTAATAGCATCTACATATTCTTGCTCTTCTTTTGCCGGGTTTGTATCATCAAAACGTAAATTTACAGGCGCATTATATTTTTGCCCCAAACCAAAACTAATGCCAATAGCTTTAGTATGGCCAATATGCAAATAACCATTTGGTTCAGGTGGAAAACGAAAACGCAAATCCTCTTTAGGCATTCCATTTGCCAAATCTTCCTCTATAATATGCTCTAAAAAATTGAGCGAATTCTTCTCTTCAGACATGAATAATATTTAAGTTTAATTCATTATTTTTAATATCGAGCGCAGTCGAGATGCAAATAAATTGAGTCACAAAATTACGTAAAATACTTTTAGACTTTAAGCATTCGTAACAAAATTGTAAATTAAGCAACTAATAAATAAAGACAATAAATTATGAGCGATCAAATTAGAAATTATACCTGTCCAAAATGCAACCATAAAACGTATAAATTAGGACAAATGCGAGCAACTGGAGGAACACTATCAAAAATTTTCGATATTCAAAATCAGAAATTTACCAGTGTAACTTGCGAAAAATGTACCTACACCGAATTTTATAAAACTAAAACAAGTGGAATTAGCAACGTTTTCGATTTTTTTACGAGTTAAACAAAAGTAATATTTAGCTTTTCGAAATATGGGCGTTCCCAAGCAAAAAAGCTTGGTCAGGCTTTCCACTATATCTTTTTATTTTGAAAAAAAAATAAAAAGGATGTCGTTTCAATCCTTAACGCAGGCTTATTTATCAGTTAAATTTTTAATAAAAGCCAATTCAGTATTTATATTTTATCGTAATTTTGCTATATGAAAAATGATGCAGAAAAAAAACCAGATTTAGTTGTTTTTAATGAAGAAACGCAACAATATGATGCTGCTTTAAAACCTTATGGAACATCAGCAAGTTCGCCTGTAATTAAACCATTAAACACTGCAAGTTGGAAGAATGATGGAATTACGCGTGTAAACAAGCAACTAAAATCTAAATTTGACGAGGTTAAAAAAGAATACGAAACGCTCATGCAAAAGTTTCAGTATAACGATTTAATCTATAATGCAAAGTTTAGTTTCGAGCCAATTTTCGGAGAAAACTATCATTTATACAACAATAGAAATGGCGAACCGTTTTTATCGATTATAGAACCAAACCAATGTAGTTTTGAATATATTGGCTCTTTTAGGTTGAACACCGATAAAATGTGGGAAAAAATAGATTAGAAATTTTCATGCAAGGTTTTCAAAACCTTGTAGGTATTTAAAAAATCAAATTATTTTGGGAATAATTAAAGTAAATAATATCAAACTATATGCTTTTCACGGTTGTTTAAATGAGGAAGCAAAAATAGGTTCAGAATATAAAGTTGATGTAAAAGTAAAAGCCAATTTAAAAAAATCTGCAAAAACTGACGAGCTATCTGACACTGTAGATTACGTGCATTTAAATCATATTGTAAAAGAAGAAATGGCAATTCGTTCTAAATTATTAGAAGAAGTTGCACAAAGAATTTTAAATCGTTTTTTTACGGAATTAAAAATGATTCAAAAAGCAACAGTTTCTGTTTCAAAAATAAATCCACCAATTGGCGGAAATGTAGAAGAAGTTGTTATAATTCTCACAAAAAAGCGATAACATAAAAAAAGACTTGCAGTAATAGTAAATTTATGTAAATTTGCAATCCAAATAATAAAAGGTGTCTTGGCCGAGTGGCTAGGCAATGGTTTGCAAAACCATGTACAGCGGTTCGAATCCGCTAGACACCTCAAAAAACCTTGATAAACTTTATCAAGGTTTTTTTATGCAATAAATTTTGATAATTAAAATTAACCATAATTTGGTTTTAATAAATCTATTGTATGGAATTATAAGAATCTAAAAACTTTATAAATTTGAGGAGTTTTATCAAATACGTCAAAAGTTAAATCTTTAGGATTAATAACAACTACAAGAATCCCATAACTTGCAAGTGTTTTCAGATAGTAAACTATTTGAAAATAAAATACTAATCACTAATTAAAAATATATAAATGAAAACAAATATTGGAATATCAGAAAAAAACAGGAAAGAAGTATCAGACATATTAGGGAAATTGTTGGCAGATGAGTTTGTGTTGTACACAAAAACATTAAGAGCTCACTGGAATTTAGAAGGGCACGATTTCCATACAAAACATGTGTTTTTTGAAGAACATTATGATGCTATCAAACTATTTACAGATAGTGTTGCAGAGAGAATTAGAAAAATCGGGCATTATTCTCCAGGAACTTTAAAGGAGTTTTTAAATTTAACAAATTTATCAGAAAAATACGAAGGCGATAATACTAGTCACGATTATACAGTAGCTTTATTAAAAGATCACGATTCAATTATTCAATACATTCGAGAAAACTTATCAAAAGTAGGGGAAGATTGTAAAGATGTTGGGTCAGAAGATTTCTTAACTGGCTTAATGCAAGAACATGAAGAAATGGCTTGGATGTTAAGAGCAACCGTTGCTAAATAATTAGGACAACCAATAAAATTTTTAAAAAGCTAAGTTCAATTTGAATTTAGCTTTTTTTTTTGTGCAAAAAATTATTTTTTAATTTTTGAGCATCAAATTCTAAATAAAAAGTTACGAATTCTAATTCTTAGGTTTTTTCCATACTTAAATTACTATTTTTGAGTTGTGATATTAAAATCAGCCACACTATGAAAGCCAAAAACTTACTTTTTACAATTGTTATTTTTTTATTGATTTTTTCTTGTAAAAAGGAGGAAGTTAAAACCGATAATATTTATAAATTCAAAGAATATATAAGTTATACAACTTCTGGTGTTGTTTCAAAAACGGCAAACATCAACATAAATTTAAGGAAAGATGTGAGTGGTTGGGAGTCAAATCAAGAAATTTCTAGTGATGTTTTATCGATAGAACCTTTTGTTGAAGGGAAATTGAAAACTTTAAATAACCACGCATTTGCGTTTATTCCTGATGAAGATTTAAAAGCTGATACAGAATATACAGTTACTCTAAAACTGAATGAGCTTTATAAAAATATTGATGAAATCTATAAAAATTACACATTTCAATTTAAAACGATAGCGTCTAATTTTAATGTGCAAACAAAAACCTTGCAGTCGTATTCAAAGGAATATCAATATTTAGAAGGCGTTTTAAAATCTGCGGATATCATCACTTTAGAGAATGCAAAAAAACTTATTGAAGCATCACAAAAAGATGTTTCAAAAAATATTGTTTGGAATGAATCTTTTGCAAAAGGGAAGGTTTTTGAATTTAAAATTGATAGTATTCAGCGTTTTATAGAAGACTCAAAATTAACTATTTCTTGGAATGGAAATGCAATAAATGCAAACTCAAAAGGAGAAAATGATGTTTTAATTCCGGGAAAAAATAATTTTAAAATCGTTGATTTACAAGTAAATAATGATGGTGAACAATATATTTCAATCAATTTTTCTGATGCGTTAAAAAAGCAACAAAATTTTGATGGTTTGGTTACGATAACAAACACAAAAGATGCAAGATTTATTATAAATGGAAATGAGTTAAAAGTTTATTCTGACACTAAATTCGAAGGTAATATTTTAGTGTCTGTTTTTGAAGGAATAAAAAATTCGGACAATTATAAATTAAAAAATGCTTTTTCGGAAACCATCACTTTCGAGCAGAAAAAACCACAAATCAGAGCCATTTCAAACGGAACAATTTTACCAAATTCAGACGATTTAAAATTTAATTTTGAAGCGATTAATGTAAAAGAAGTTGATGTTAGAATTATCAAAATTTATGAAGATAATGTATTACAATTTTTGCAAGAAAATAACATTAACAGTAATGATGAATATCAAATTAAAAAAGTTGGGAGAAGCGTTGCAAAAAAAACTATCACTTTATTAGAAAATGAAAAAAACAACACTCAAAAATGGAAAGCTTATAGTGTAGATATTGCTGAAATGGTAAAAACGGAACCTGGAGCTATTTATAGAATTGAGTTAAGTTTTAATAAAAATCAAGTAATTTATAATTGTTCAGAAAATAGTTCATCAACAGAAAATAATGATGATGAAGAATATTATTATGAAGACGAATATTATGAGGAAGACTATGATGTGAATGATATTGAAGAGGATGAGAGAGAAGAATTGTATTGGGATAATAAGTTATATAGTTACCGAAATTACAGGTATAATTGGCAAGAAAGACAAAACCCTTGTAATGATGCATATTACAGTAGTAACAGAATAATTGCTCAAAATTTGTTAGCTTCCAATTTAGGAATCATCTCAAAAAAGGGTGAAAATAATTCGTATTTCTTCGCAATTACAAATATTTTAAACACAACTTCTGTACTAGATGCTACTGTAAAATTATACAATTTTCAGCAACAAGAAATTGCGAGTGGAACTACAAATGCTGAGGGTTTTGTAACGATTGAATCCACTAAAAACGCAGCGTTTGCAATTGCATCAAAAGGAAAAAATAAAGGCTACATAAAATTGTTTGATGGCAATTCTTTGTCTTTAAGTAAGTTTGATGTTTCTGGAAGCAAAACTCAAAAAGGCTTAAAAGGTTATATTTATGGAGAACGTGGAGTTTGGAGGCCTGGAGATTCTTTGCACTTAACTTTTGTGTTGAATGATGCTGATAATAAACTGCCCAAAAATCATCCTATAAAAATGGAAATTACGGATCCAAGTGGTAAGTTGATGTACAAAAAAGTTACCTCAGAAAACTTGAATAATTTTTACAAATTTCCAGTAACAACATCACAAGAAGCAAAAACAGGGAATTACACTGCAAAAGTTTCTGTTGGAGGCGCAAAATTTTACAAGAATTTAAAAATTGAAACAGTTAAGCCAAATCGTTTAAAAATTAAAATTGATTTTGGTGATGAAATTTTAACCAGCAATAATCCAATTAAAGGAACTTTAGATGTAAAATGGCTTTTTGGAACGCCAGCTAAAAGTTTAAAAGCGGAGGTAAAAGCAAAAATTGCTACCACAAATTATAGTTTTGATGGATTCAAAGAATACGTTTTTTCAGATCCGTCAAGAACTTTTTCATCCGAAGAAATAAATATTTTTGAAGGCAAATTAGATGAAAATGGATTGGCAAACATCAACAATAAATTAACAGTTGGTAAAAATGCGCCAGGAATGTTAAACGTTCAGTTTTTAGTAAGAGCTTTTGAAAACGGTGGCGATTTTTCAATCGATGCTTTTACAAAAAAATATGCACCATTTACTTCTTTTGTTGGTTTAAAATCTCCAGAAGGCAACAGATATGGTTCTTTTTTCACAGATGAAAATCAAAATTTTTCTGTAGTTTCTGTCGATGAAAATGGAAATATAAGTCCTAATAGAGCTTTAGAAGTAGAAATTTATCAAATAAATTGGCGTTGGTGGTGGAGTTCTTCTGATGATAATTTATCAAAATATTCGTCAAGTAGTTATCATAAATCGTATCAAACTTTAAGAGTTAGCACAAACTCAAAAGGAAAAGGAAGTTTTAATATAAATATTCCAGAAAGAGATAATGGAAGATTCCTAATAAGAGTTATAGATAAGAAAAGCGGACATTCCACAGGAAGAACAGCTTATTTTTATAGAAATTGGTGGCGAAACTCAAGTTCTAATGACAAAGATGCTGCAAAAATGTTGGTTTTTTCTGCGGATAAAGAAACCTACAATGTTGGGGAAACTGCCAAAATTACGTTTCCTTCTGGAAGTGAAGGAAGAGCGCTGATTAGTATAGAAAATGGCACAAAAGTTTTGGAAACTAAATGGGTAAAAACTACAAAAGGAACTACGACTGCAGAAATTGTTATCAACAAAAATATGACTCCAAATGTGTTTGTTAATATTTCATTATTGCAGCCACACAAAGCTACAGAAAACGATTTGCCAATTCGTTTATTTGGTATAATTCCGATTTTGGTGGAAGATGCTTCTACAAAATTAGCACCACAAATTGAAATGCCAGAAGAACTAAAACCTGAAAAAGAATTTACGGTAAAAGTTTCAGAAAAAAACAACAAACCAATGACGTATACTTTGGCAGTTGTAGAAGAAGGTTTGTTAGATTTAACAAGATTTAAAACACCAAATGCGTATGATAATTTTTACGCAAGAGAAGCTTTGGGTGTAAAAACTTGGGATATTTTTGATTATGTAATTGGTGCATATTCTGGAAGCGTAGATCAAGTATTTGCAATTGGTGGAGATGGAAATTTAGCAAAAGGGAAAAACCAAAAAGCCAACAGATTTAAACCAGTAGTTAAATATTTGGGTCCTTTTCAGCTGGAAAAAGGTGCAGAAAAAACTCATAAAATTACCTTACCAAATTATATTGGTTCTGTCAGAACCATGGTGGTTGCTGGAGATGTAACGAATGAAGCTTTTGGAAACGCAGAAAAAGCAGTTGCTGTTAAAAAGCCTTTAATGGTGTTGGCTACTTTGCCAAGAAAATTATCACCAAAAGAAAAAGTTACGTTGCCAATTACCATTTTTGCAATGGATGAAAAAGTGAATAACGTGCAAATAGAAGTAAAAACTTCAAACGGAATTGCTGTTTTAGGGAACAAAATACAAACCATTAGTTTTGAAAAACCAGATGAAAAAATGCTGTATTTTGAGTTGGATGTTTTAAAAGCAAATGGCATGAATACTGTGGAAATTATTGCATCTGGAAATGGAGAAAAATCAACCTATAAAGTGGAATTAGATGTCGTGAATCCAAACCCAATTACGTCTAAAGTTATTGATGAAAATATTGAAGGAAATCAAATACAAAATATTGATTTTGATACTTTTGGAGTCGAAGGAACAAATACAGCAATTTTGGAGTTATCAACAATTCCACCAATCAATTTTTCTGGTAGATTAGCGTATTTAATTCAATATCCACATGGTTGTGTAGAGCAAACCACGTCAAGCGTTTTCCCACAATTATTTTTAGCAGATTTGTTTGATTTGTCTTCTGATAAAAAACAACAAATTCAAAAAAATATAGAAAACGGGATTACACGTTTAGAGAATTTTCAAAAGGCAAATGGTGGTTTGAGTTATTGGATGGGAGAAAGTTATATTAGTGATTGGGGAACAACGTATGCAGGTCATTTTATGTTGGAAGCAGAGAAAAAAGGCTTTGTTTTACCATTCACTTTTAAGAGTAATTTTATTAAATTTCAAAAAGAAGCTGTTAGAAATTGGCGACCAAAATACAATCAAAATTCAAGAGATTTGAGTCAAGCGTATGCATTATATACATTGGCTTTGGCTGGCAGTCCAGATTTATCTGCTATGAATAGATTGCGTGAATTTAAGGGGATTTCTAACGAGGCAAAATGGAGATTAGCTGCAACCTATGCTTTGGTTGGTCAGAAAGAAGCTGCTGAGGAAATTATGCAAAAAGCCGATTTAAATTTCTCTGGATACAACTATTACAATTATGGTTCTGTAACCAGAAATAGAGCAATGGCTTTAGAAACAATGTTGTTAACGAATGATAAAAACACCAAAGACGTTGCTAAAACAATTGGTAAAGTACTTTCGAGTAACCAATGGATGAGCACACAAACTACAGCATTTAGTTTGTTAGCAATTGGTAAAATGGTGGTTAAAAACGGAGGAAAAGCGATGAATTTGTCTTACACAAATAATGGAAAAACCGAGGTCATAAAAACAGCAAGTTCTATGGTGCAAAGAACTTTAGAAGTTAAAAAAGGAACGAATAACATCACTTTCAAAAATAATGACAACAATATTGTTTTTGTAAGAATTGTAAATTCTGGAAAATTGCCTTTAGGTGACGAAATTGCAGAAAGCAGAGGTTTAAACGTTTCTTTGAATTATAAAGATTTGACTGGCAATAAAATCGATATAAAAAGTTTAAAACAAGGGCAAGATTTTGTTGCAGAAATTACAGTAAACAATCCTAAAAATTTAGCTGTAAAAGATATTGCTTTGACACAAATTTTCCCTTCAGGTTGGGAAATTGTAAACACACGTTTTACGGATTTTGGAACCACAGCAAAAAGTGAAGCACGTTATACAGATATTAGAGACGATCGTGTTAATTTCTATTTTGATTTAGATCGAAAACGAAATACATCAGAAACAAAAACTTTTACAGTTTTATTAAATGCTGCGTATTTAGGAGCCTATTATTTACCTGGAATTCAGGTAGAAGCTATGTACGACAATGATTATTTAGTAAGAACAAAAGGAGCTTGGATTGATGTTGTGAAGTAAGTTAATTTGCAACATAACAAGGGGTTTAAACCCCTTGTGGAAATATGAGTGTCATTTCGACAATAGGAGAAATCTCAAACGATTAGATAACGTTATGAGATTTCTCAATCGCCTAAAAAGGCTCAATTCGAAAAGACAAAGTGAATGTATCAATCAGATTTCAAGGTGATATGAAAAATAATAAAGGATTAAAATATTTTATAATTTCATTTGGCTCATTTGGTTTAATTCTAGTAAGTTTTACAATTATTTATGATTTATTAATTCCTGATGCCTGTTTTTATCACATGAACGAAATGAATGGTTTAATGAATCTTTTTTATAGTGCTGGAGGAGCTGATAATGGACATCCTACACCGACTTTTTTAAATTTTATGATATCTGCTTTTATTGGAGGTTTTATAGGATATAAATTTTATTTACTAATTATAAGATCAAACAAAAAGTGAGAATGTCATTTCTGTAGAAGTCAACTAATTCGCGGACAATTAGATAACGTTATGAGATTTCTAAATCGCCTAAAAAGGCTCAATTCGACATGACAAAAAATGGATGAAAAAAAAATGAAGAGGATAAAAACCAACACTGTTTGTCATTCTGGAAGAATCTTTTTTTATAAGTTTGTGTGAGTTCCTTTCAGGAGGACAAGTTTTGAAGAGTTGATATGTAAATTTTTTAATCAGTTTTTTTTAAATAAGCCATATTTTAAAGATGTTATAAATAAAAAAACTAAGTCTTGTAATACTTAAAAAAAACTCGAATGATATAACTGGATGGAAAAATAGTAGAAGATAATAATTAAAAATTATATGTTTTTTTAAATACAAAAAAGCTTTTGATCTTCAAAAAATTCTGTAGAATTGTCACTTCGACTTTAGTAGAAGTCTCAAAAGCAGCAAGCGCAAAGTTTATACTCTTTATGGGATTTCTCCTAAAGTCGAAATGACAAAAACTAGGTTTAAAAAAGCATTTTAAAAATTCTATAAATTTGAATAATAAGTATTAATAAACTTAAAAATGCCAATACAAATGCTAACCCTAAAGTATTCCAATAACTATATAAACCTCGTTTTTCCATATTTGCATTGTAGGCTTTTGGTAAAACTTTTATAAGTAAGTATCCTGATAAAAAAAGAAATATGAATCCTGTAACAATTATATATTCGTCTAAAATATAAAAAAAAACCTCAAAAAATCTTTTAATAATTCTTTCAAATCAAGAACATTTACTCAAACTCTTTAGAAATACGTTCAGCCAAAGCAACAAATTCTTCGCTACTTAAATTTACTTTATGTGTAAACTGCATATCGCTCATAATATTTGTTGGGACTAAATGGACGTGCACATGAGGCACTTCTAAACCAATTACACTCATTCCTATTCGTTTGCAAGGCACAGCTTTTTCTAACGCTTTTGCAACTCTGTAAGAAAATTGCATCAAATTGCTGTAAGCTTCCTCTGATAAATCAAAAATTTTGTTTTCCTCTTTTTTTGGCACAACTAAAGTGTGTCCTTTTGTATTTGGGTTGATGTCTAAAAACGCAATAAAATCGTCATTTTCTGCAACTTTATAACTTGGAATTTCGCCTGTAATTATTTTTGTGAATATGCTCATTTTGAAAAAGTAGTTAGTGTTTAGGTTTTAGTAAATAGTTGTTGTAGTAAATATAAAAAAAGAATCCGAGTTCTGACAATGTCAAAACCCGAATTATAATAGTTTCTTTTAAACCTTACTTCCTTCAAAAATAATTGAGAAAGTTTGCAGGCAAGTTTAGCCCTGATTGAAGTCTTTCGACTACGCTCAAGACAAGCTAATGTTTGAGCTCTTTTTTGCCTTTTTCAGGCAAAAAAAGCGAGTGCTGAAAGCAGGAAATAGCTTCAAATAAAATTTAAAGTATTACCTTGAAATCTCCATGATTTCGAATTTCATAATTCCACTAGGAACTTGAATTTCTGCTATATCACCTACTTTTTTACCTAATAAACCTTTACCAATTGGAGAGTTTACAGATAATTTTCCGTTTCTAACATCAGTCTCAGAATCTGCAACCAATCTGTAGCTAAACTCCATTCCGTTTGTAGTGTTTTTAATTTTAACGTTAGAATGTATTAATATTTTAGACGTGTCTAACTGACTTTCATCTAAAATACGCGCATTTGCAACTACATTTTTAAGTTTTGCAATTTTAAATTCTAAATGAGATTGCTCTTCTTTTGCTGCATGATATTCCGCGTTTTCACTTAAATCACCCTTATCTCTTGCATCTGCAATTTCTTGAGTTACTCTTGGACGCTCAACCTGCTCCAATTGCAACAATTCGTCTTTCAATTTCTTTAATCCTTCTTCTGAATAATAAGATACCTCGCTCATAGTTTATTAATTTAAAAAATCCCATTGCCTTCACAGGAATGAGATTTGATAACAAATGTACAAAATATTTGTAACTTGCAATCGTTTTTATAAAAACACACATATAATATGTATAAAAAAATAATGCTTTTAGTTTGTATAATAGTGTTTGTAAATTGCTCTGACACCACGAATTTAACAAATTGTTTAAGGTCACCAAATTTAAGTACTGTAACTGATTTAAATAACCCAAGTTTGATAAATGCGCAAACTCCTGGTGGTTTTGCAGAACTTCCTGGAGGTGTAAAAGGCATTTTATTATTTAATAAAAATGGGTCTGATTTTGTGGCTTTTGATAGATTATGCCCAAAAAACGAATGTAATGCTCCAATGACTTTTGAAAACAGGCTTTTAGAATGTTCTTGTCATGAAAGTAAATATAGCGTAGATTTTGGTGGCGCTCCACAAACTGAAGGCTTTGAATGCCCTGCAATTGAATACAGAGTTACAAAAAACGGAAGTGCCATTCGAATCAGTAATTTTTAATAGTTTCTTTGTTTTTAGATGCTTATTTTTGCTGAAACACAACAATAATAAACGTGAAAAATTATTTTTCTTCAGATTTTAAATTAGGCATTTTAGGAGGTGGTCAATTAGGTAGAATGTTATTGGCAGAAACTCAAAAATTCGATATCCATACATCCATTTTAGACGGAAATAAAAATGCACCTTGTGCAGCAATTTGCAACACTTTTATAGTTGGAGATTTGTTAGATTTTGATGCCGTTTACAATTTTGGTAAAACAGTAGATGTTTTAACTATTGAAATTGAAAATGTAAATTTGGATGCACTTGATCAATTAGAAGACGAGGGTTTAATCATTTATCCAAAACCAAAAGATTTACGAATTATTCAGAGCAAAGCAAGGCAGAAAAATTTTTATGTTGACAATCAAATACCAACAGCAGAATTTTCTCATTATGCTTATTTGCAAGAATTGATACATTCTTACGAAAATGATATTATAACTTTTCCTTTTGTTTGGAAAGCTGCACGTTTTGGTTATGATGGAAATGGCGTTAAAATTGTTAGAAATATTGCTGATTTACAAAGCTTGCCAAAAGTGGAATGTATTACAGAAAAATTAATTCTGTTTAAAAACGAATTGGCTGTAATTGTAGCAAGAAATGCAGCTGGAGAAACAAAAACATATCCTGTTGTGGAAATGGAATTTCATCCTGAAGCCAACCAAGTAGAGTATGTAATTTGCCCAGCAAGAATTGATTTTAAAGTTGCAGAAAAAGCACGAGAAGTTGCATTAGATGTAGTTAGTAAATTAGATTTTGTTGGTTTATTGGCTGTGGAAATGTTTCAAACTGTAGATGATAAAATCATGGTAAATGAAGTTGCTCCAAGACCTCATAATTCTGGTCATTACTCAATTGAAGCGAGTTATACCAATCAATTTGAGCAACATTTACGATCTATTTTAAATCTTCCTTTAGGAAATACAAATAGTAAAGTTGCAGGAATTATGGTAAATCTTGTTGGCGAAGAAGGTTTTTCTGGTGATGTAATTTACGAAAATATCGAAGAAATTTTAAAGATTGATGGTGTTACACCTCATATTTACGGAAAGAAAGAAACACGTGCTTTCAGAAAAATGGGTCATGTAACGATTGTTAATGCTGATATTGATAAAGCAAGAGGAATTGCACAAAAAGTGAAGGAAACGATTAGAGTGATAAGTGAGTAAATTAAGTATTTTTAGAAGTGGTGCAGAAAGTGCAGCAATAAAAAAATAACTAAATTTTAAGTCAAATAATAAATTGTGAAAAGTAAAATAGATATTTTTAAGTCTAAAGACGGCATAGAAGTCCAAGTAAATTTAGATGAGGATACTGTTTAGCTTACTCAATCACAAATGCAAGATTTATTTTTAAAGAAAAAGAATTAGAATTAAACATGGTTGCTCGGAAGTTCCGAAAAACCAGTTAAAGCTTTTCCATAAAAAAGGGAAAAATTTAGAATTAAGAATGCAAGATATAGTTATTTATAAATCAAAAAATAACTCAATTGAAGTAAAAATTCAGTTTGATGGAAATACACTTTGGCTATCTCAAACTGAAATCTCAACTTTATTTGAAAGAGATCAATCTGTAATCTCTAGGCATATTAATAATATTTTTAAAGAATCTGAATTAAATGAAAAAAGCAATATGCAAAAAATGCATATTGCAAATTCTGATAAACCTGTTGCTTTTTATACTTTAGATGTAATAATTTCTGTTGGATATAGAGTGAAATCTAAAATTGCAACCCAATTCAGAATTTGGGCAACAAACACTTTAAAAGAACATCTAATCAAAGGATATTCTATAAATGAAAAACGTTTAGAGCAACTACAAAAAACAATTCAGCTTGTTCATAGAACTTCTAAAATAACTTCGGAAGCTAAAGATTTACTAGATATTTTATCTGATTATTCGTTGGCTTTAGAAATTTTGGATAATTTTGATCATCAAACTTTAAACAAAGAAAACGTAAATAATTTTGTTTCTTACAAAATAGAATACGCTGAAGCAAAAGTTGCCATTGAAAGTCTTAAAATAAAATTTGGAGGTTCTTCAATTTTTGGAAATGAAAAAGACCATTCTTTTAAAAGCTCAATCGCAACTATAGACCAAACTTTTGATGGCAAGGAATTATATACAAGTATTGAAGAAAAAGCTGCGAATCTTTTATATTTTGTAGTAAAAAACCATTCTTTTACGGATGGAAATAAACGAATAGCAGCTTGGTTATTTGTTTGGTATTTGAACAAAAATAAGTTTTTATATAAGGATGATAATTCCAAAAGAATAGAAAATAATACGTTAGTTGCATTGACTTTAATGATTGCAGAAAGCAATCCGAATGAAAAAGAAATGATGGTAAATGTAATTATCAATTTAATAAATTAATTATGATAGGAATAATAATGGGAAGCGATTCAGATCTTCCAATAATGCAAGAAGCAATAGATATTTTAGAAAGTTTTGATATTCCAATTGAAGTTGATATTGTGTCTGCTCACAGAACTCCAGAAAAATTAGTTGAGTATTCTAAAAACGCTCATTTACGTGGCATAAAAGTAATTATTGCTGGTGCTGGAGGTGCAGCTCATTTACCAGGAATGGTGGCAAGTATGAGTCCTTTGCCTGTAATTGGAGTTCCTGTAAAAAGCAGAAATTCTATTGATGGTTGGGATTCTGTTTTATCGATTTTACAAATGCCTGGAGGCGTTCCTGTTGCTACTGTAGCTTTAGATGGTGCAAAAAATGCAGGTATTTTAGCTGCACAAATTATCGGAACTTCAGATAAGTGTGTACTAGATAAAATTATTACTTACAAAGAAGGTTTAAAATTAAAGGTTGAAAAAGCATCGAAAAGAATTCAAAATTCTTAGTTCAAAATTCAAAGTTAATCAACTACTTATTCTTATTTTTATGCCATAAATTCACTACTATTTATTTGCGAAATTATAGCATATTTCATTTAATGAAAAATTTAAAATTATTGTTTAAGATTCAGAATTTAATCTTGAATTTTAAATATTAAACCTTGAACACAAAAACATGAATCCACTTTTACAAGATTTTAATACAGCTCCTTTTTCTAAAATTGAAACTAAGCACTATAAACCAGCTATCAAGAAAGCAATTGAAATTGCAAAAACGGAAATTGATGCTATTGTAAATAATACTGATGCTCCAACTTTTGAAAACACCACAGTTGCTTTAGATTTTTCTGGGGATAAGCTTAGCAGAATTACCAGTATTTTTTTCAATTTAAATTCGGCAGAAACCAATGATGAAATTCAGAAAATTGCACAAGAAGTTTCTCCTTGGTTAAGTGAGTTTAGTAATGATATTACTTTAAATGAAGAACTATTTAAAAGAGTAAAATCTGTTTTTGATGATAAAGAAAATTTAGATTTATCAGCAGAACAAAAAATGTTGTTAGATAAACAATACAAAGGTTTTGCTAGAAATGGTGCTAATTTAAACGATGCTGATAAAACAAAACTTCGTGAAATTGATGCGAAACTATCTAAATTATCTTTACAATTTGGCGAAAATGTGTTAGCTGAAACTAATGCTTTTGAAATGCATTTAACTGATGAAAAAGATGTTGCTGGTTTACCTGAAAGTGTAAAAGAAGCAGCTCATCAATTAGCAAAAGAGCAAGAAAAAGAAGGTTATATTTTTACGTTGCAATATCCAAGTTACATTCCGTTTTTAACCTATGCAGATAACAGAGAATTGCGAAAAGAAATGGCAATTGCTGCTGGAAAAAAAGCGTTTCAAGACAATAAATTCAATAACGAAAAAAACGTTTTAGAGATTGTAAATCTTCGTCAGCAAAGAGCAAATTTATTAGGATATAAAACACATGCTCATTTTGTTTTAGAAGAAAGAATGGCTATTTCACCAGAAAAAGTAATCGATTTTTCTAATAACTTATTGACAAAAGCAAAACCTGCTGCTAAAAAAGAATTTGAAAATTTAGAGAAATTCGCTAAAAAATTAGATGGAATTGATCAACTTCAAAAATGGGATGGTGCTTATTATTCAGAAAAGTTGAAGAAAGAATTATTCGATTTAGATCAAGAAATTTTAAAACCTTATTTTAAATTAGAGAATGTAATTGATGGCGTTTTTGAAATCGCAAATCGTTTATATGATTTAAATTTTGAAGAAGTTTTTAACATCGACAAATATCATCCTGAAGTAAAAACATATAATGTTACTGATTCAAATGGCAACTTTATTTCGGTTTTTTATGCTGATTATCATCCAAGGAAAGGAAAACGAAATGGTGCTTGGATGACAAGTTACAAATCTCAATACATAAGAAATGGAATAAATGAAAGACCTCATGTTTCCATTGTTTGTAATTTTACAAAACCAACTGCTACAAAACCATCTTTATTAACTTTTAATGAAGTTACGACCTTGTTTCATGAATTTGGACACGCTTTGCATGGCATGTTGGCAAATACAAAGTATAATAGTCTATCAGGAACCTCTGTTTCTTGGGATTTTGTTGAATTACCAAGTCAGATTTTTGAAAACTGGTGTTATGAAAAAGAAGCTTTAGAGTTGTTTGCAAAACACTATGAAACTGGCGAAATTATTCCAATGAAATATGTAGAAAAAATAAAAGAATCCGCAAGTTTTCATGAAGGTATGCAAACCTTACGTCAATTAAGTTTTGGTCTTTTAGATATGAAATGGCATTCTGAGAATCCATCATCAATAAAAACAATTAAAGAGTTTGAAAACATTGCTTTTGGGGATACAAAACTATATCCTGATGTTGCAGAAAATGCAATGAGTACTTCATTTTCACACATTTTTCAAGGAGGTTATTCTGCTGGATATTATTCTTACAAATGGGCTGAAGTTTTAGATGCAGATGCTTTTGAGTATTTCTTAGAAAAAGGAATTTTCAATAAAGAAGTTGCCAATAAATTCAAAGAACATATTTTATCTAAAGGAGGAACAGAAAAACCAATGGACCTTTATAAACGTTTTAGAGGTGAAGAGCCAAAACCAGATGCACTTTTAAGAAGAGCTGGATTGGTATAATATTCAGTTTTCAGTTGTAGTTTTCAGTCAGCAGAGAATTGAAAACTACGGCTGAAAACATTTTATCTCTAAAAAAAACACCAAATATTGTTATAAAATTCTTCTTTGTACGTTATAAAAATATACAATGAGAAAATTATTTTTTATTTTTTTGGTGTTATTTGCTATTTCGTCTTTTTCGCAAATAGTTATTAAAGGAACTGTTTATCAACAAAATGGTCCTTTAGAAAATGTTGCTGTGTATTTAAATAATACCATGTTAGGAACTACTACAGATGAAAATGGTGAATTTTCTTTTCCTGTAAAATCTGGCCAGTATGATTTAATTGTGTCTTATTTAGGTTTCAAAAAAATCAATTACAGCTTAAATACTGCCACTTATAAAAAACCACTAGTTTTTGCTTTAGAGGAAGATGATGAAATGTTAGATGAAATTATCATTAAAAAAACGGTGTATGATGAAGAGTGGGAACATAATTTAGCTGTTTTTAAAACTGAATTTTTAGGCAAAACAGCACTTTCTATAGATTGTGAAATTATAAATCCTGAAGTTTTGCATTTTGAGTACAATTCAAAAGAGCAAATTTTAACAGCTTTTTCAAGAAAACCCATTCAACTTAAACATAAAGGCTTGGGCTATTCAATAATTTATGAGTTGGAACACTTTAAAAGAAGTAATGAATATGTAACATATTTAGGTTACTCTAGATATAAAGAATTAAAAGGAGGTAAGAGAAAACAAAAACGCTGGAAAGAAAACAGATTAAAATCCTATAATGGTTCTCCAATACACTTTTTTAAATCACTTTTAAAAAACCAATTTACTGCAGAAGGTTTTATTGTAAATCAGTTTAAAAGAATACCAAATCCTGAAAGACCAAGTGAATTAGAAATTAAAAAAGCGAGAGAATTTATTCGATTAAACAGAACTACCAAATTAGTATTTCCTAAAAAAGATGCAACACCTCTAACTGCTTTAGATTCTGCTTGGGTAATTGTTAGAAAAGCAAAACTGCCCAAAAACGCAGATTATTTGTACAAATCTCAATTGCAAAAAGATGATATTATTGCTATTATAAATGGCGCTTTTAAACTGTCTTTTGAGGATAACTTAAGTATTGTTTATAAAAACGAACTGGAAGAAATGAAGTTTATTACAAGAAATCTTTTTAGTAAAAAAAGAGAACCAACTTTTCAAACCTCTTCATTAATTCCTATGGAAAAAGATATTTATGTCGATAAAACTGGTGTTTTGGTAAATCCTTTAGCTGCTTACTTGGAAGGTTATTGGGCTTTCGAAAAATTTGCAAATGCGTTACCTTTAGATTATAATCCAGTTGGTAGTTCTCAGTAAATCAGTTTGCAGTAGCAGTTTGAAAGTTACTAAAGTTCTACTGATGACTGAAAACTGTAGACTGAAAAACTGCTTACTTATTTTTAGCTTCAATCCATTTACTCATAAACTTTGTAGCTTGTAAAGTTTGATGTTGCAACAAGCTTCCTAAAAAGTTTTGAGTTCTATGGTTTTCTAAATTTAGTTGAATTTCTTTTATTTTATTGATAAAAACAGGACTTAATTTCTCCTTATCATAAACATAATTCACAATCTCAACACCAGTTTCCTGGGCACGTTTCCACACGTTTTTATTCCTATAGATTTCTGCTGAAATCAATGCAAAATCAGAAAAGTTGTCCTCTACAAAACCTGGCCAAGGAAATCGATCACACATTCCTTCTGCACCGATTGTAGTGGTTACACTTGGTGTTCCACAAAGCATTGCTTCTGTAAGTTTTCCTTTTATACCTGCTCCAAAACGTATAGGTGCTAATAAAACTCTAGCATTTTCTATAACTTCTTTGGCATTTTCTGCAAAACCTTTTATGATAAAACCTTCTTTTTTACTGTGTAACTCTTGTATCTGTTGGTTAACATACGCACCATAAATATGGACTTCAGCATTTGGAAGATATTCTCTTATTTCATCCCAAACCTCCTCTTTTAAAGTGATGACAGCATCAACATTGGGTTTGTGAAAGAAATTTCCTATGAAAACAAAATGTTCTCTTTCCTCAAAAGATTTCCATTTTTTTATGTGATTTTTATCAATCTTATCCAACAAAAAAGGTAAGTAATAGAGAATTTTTTCATCAATCTTAAAAACTGATTTTAGCAAATCCATTTCATAAGTTGATATTATAAGTGATAAATCGCACCGTAAAATTGAGGCAATTTCTCTTTTTGTATCATCAGATTTTAATAAAGCTTCGTTGGTAAATTCCTCTCCTTTTTTTAACTGTTGATGACGCACTTTTCGTAAAAAGTGTAAATCTTCTGTATCTAAAATTCTTATTGCATTTGAGCAATGGTCTGCAACTCGCCAACCAAATTGTTCTTCTGTCATAAATCGATCAAAAAGAACCATTGTTGGCTTTAAGTTGATGATAAAGTCAT
>Ga0115565_10000752_pt1 | contig 27500 bp, 22 predicted proteins | sample COGITO_mtgs_1105_FD_87199 | JGI IMG/M metagenome (GOLD analysis project Ga0115565, IMG submission 87199) | Pelagic marine microbial communities from North Sea - COGITO_mtgs_110530 | ecosystem: Environmental > Aquatic > Marine > Epipelagic | place: Germany:Helgoland, sampling site Kabeltonne... | reverse complement strand
TCTTTCATTGCTTTTACAAAAGCATCTTTAAATTGCTCGTAAACAGCATCTACAACTACAAAACGTTTTGCAGCAATACAGGTTTCGCCATTGTTGTAAATTCTACCTTTTACACATTTTTCTACAGCTAATTCAATATCAGCATCTTCTAAAACGATATAAGCATCATTACTTCCTAACTCTAATACTACTTTTTTAAGTTCTGCTGTTGCTTTTTGACCAACTTTTTTTCCAGCTCCAGAACTACCAGTTAACGTAACTCCTCTAATACTTTTATGTTTGATAACTTCATCAGATTGCTCATGAGAAATTAATAAAGTTTTAAATAAATTTTCTGGCAAACCAGCTTCCGTGAATATTTTTTCTAACAAAATTCCTGTTCCAGTTACATTCGATGCGTGTTTTAATAAAACTGCATTTCCTGCCATTAAATTCACAATCGCATATCGAATTACCTGATAAGATGGGTAATTCCAAGGTTGAATTCCGTAAATAATTCCAATAGGTGAGTAGGTTACAATTCCTTTTCCACCTGTAAATAATTCACGATGTTCATCCTTTAATTCTTCTACACCTTTTTTGGCTGTATATTTGCAAATACCTGCACATAAATCAACTTCTTGGTTACTTTGAGAAAGTATTTTTCCCATTTCGTTGGTCATCAATTTAGAAAGCTCGTCTTTGTATTCAACTAGTTTTTCTCCAATCGCTTTAATTACATCCGCACGTTTTTCTAAAGATTGATATCTCCAATCTAAAAATGCTTTTTGAGTTTTTTCGATTGCTGAATTCATATCAGCATCAGAAATATAATTGTAAGTTTTTATTCTTTTACCTGTTGCAGGATTTATCGTTTGTATTGTTTTTTCTTCGCTCATTTTTCTTGTTTTATTGTTGTTCACTTGGTAAAATGTGAATATTATTAATGTTTGTTCTTTCTGGCTGACTTACTGCATAGAAAATTGCATTAGCAATATCTTCTGCTTGTAAGGTTGTCATTTTCATCATTCCTTTTAGCTCTTTTTTGATGTCTTCGTCTGTAATCGTTTCAAACAAGGAAGTATCTACAGCACCAGGTTCTATTGAGGTAACATTAATTCCATGTTTTTTTGAAACCTCTTTTCGTAAACCTTCAGAAAACATTTGTACAGCCGCTTTTGTTGCACAATACACAGCACCTCCAGGAAAATAATTATAAGCTGCTGTGGATGAAATATTAATAATATGACCACCTTTATTTTCAATTAAAGTGGGTAAAACAGCTTCTACACCATTTAAAACTCCTTTAATATTTACATCAATCATGGTGTTCCATTCATCAGTTTTAAATTTTTCGATGTAAGATAATGGCATTAAACCAGCATTATTTACTAGAATATGTACAGAACCAAATTCCTTTTTGGCTTTTTCAACAACTTTTTTGAATTCCTTACTTTTTGTAACATCAGCAGTAACAACTAAGGCAGTTCCTTTTTCAGCTTTAATTTTCTTTGCTAATTCTTTTAATTTGTCTTTACTTCTTGCAGTTAATACAACTTTTGCACCTTCTTTTGCCATTTTTAAGGCAGTTGCTTCTCCAATTCCACTTGATGCTCCAGTAATTATGACTACTTTATCTTTAATATCCATAGTTTATGTTTTTTAATTCCCTACAAATCTCGCTATTTACTAAGTTTCCTATTGTTGCAATCGATTTTAGTATTAGCTTATTTGGTTTTTTAAAATTTTAGCATAAATATTATTTGGGCGTTCCCTACAAAGGTCGGGCTTGGAGTTTATCTTGAGCGAAGTCGAAAGGCACTCGCTTTTTTTCTGAAAAATAAAAAAGAGCTCAAACTAACGCTTCAATCCCTAACGCAGAAGAGAAATTAGACAACCAAATTCAAGAGTTTTCAAACATTTCAAAAAAGCATTTCGTTTTTTAATCTCAAAAAATAAACATATCTTGCAAAGTGTTATGCGTGCATAATAAATTAAATTAAGATTGATGAAATACAAACATATTTTTGAGCCATTAGATTTAGGATTTACTACGTTAAAAAATAGAATTTTAATGGGTTCTATGCACACAGGTTTAGAGGAAGAAAAAAATGGTTACGAAAAAATGGCGGTTTATTTTGCTGAACGTGCAAAAGGTGGAGTAGGTTTAATTGTAACAGGAGGAATTGCGCCAAACATTCAAGGTTGGACAGCGCCTTTTTCTGCAAGAATGAGTTCAAAAAAACATGTGAGAAATCATCAAAAAGTAACCAAAGCTGTGCACGAAGCAGGAGGTAAAATTTGTATGCAAATTTTACATTCTGGGAGATATGGATATCATCCTTTTAATGTTGGAGCATCAGAAATAAAATCGCCAATAACACCCTTTAAACCTTTTAAATTAAAAGCATCAGGAATTAAAAGAACCATTAGAGATTTTGTAAACTGTGCAAAATTAGCCCAAGATTCCAATTATGATGGTGTTGAAATTATGGGTTCTGAAGGCTATTTAATCAATCAATTTATTGCAAAAAGAACCAATAATAGAACTGATAATTATGGTGGAGCTTACGAAAACAGAATGCGTTTGCCAATTGAATTGGTAAAACAAACAAGAGCTGCTGTTGGTAAAGAATTCATAATAATCTACAGATTATCGATGTTAGATTTGGTAGAAAAGGGTTCTTCTTGGGAAGAAGTTGTGCAACTAGGAAAAGAAATTGAAAAAGCAGGAGCAACCATCATCAATACAGGAATTGGTTGGCACGAATCTAGAATACCAACCATTGCAACATCTGTTCCAAGAGCTGCATTTACTTGGGTTACTAAAAAAATGAAGGAAGAAATTAAAATTCCTTTAATTACTTCTAATAGAATAAATATGCCAGAAACTGCTGAAAAAGTTTTAGCAGAAGGTGATGCAGATATGATTTCTATGGCAAGACCATTTTTGGCAGATCCAGAATGGGTAAACAAAGCCAAAGCAGAAAAAGATGATGAAATTAATACCTGTATTGCTTGTAATCAGGCTTGTTTAGATCACGCTTTTCAGAAAAAAGTTGCGAGTTGTTTGGTAAATCCAAGAGCTTGTCATGAAACAGAATTAAATTATAATCCTACATCAACTAAAAAGAAAATTGCAGTTGTTGGTTCTGGACCAGCAGGTTTGGCAGCAGCAACGATTGCAGCAGAAAGAGGTCATATTGTAACTTTATTTGATGCAGCTTCAGAAATTGGTGGTCAGTTCAACATGGCAAAACAAATCCCTGGAAAAGAAGAGTTTTACGAAACGATTCGATATTTTCAAAAGCAAATTGATTTGCATAAGGTGACCGTAAAATTAAATACTAAAGTTTCAGCCAAAGATTTAGAAAAATCAGATTTTGATGAAATTATTTTAGCAACAGGAATTAAACCTCGTGAGCTAAAAATTGAAGGAATTGACCATCCAAAAGTATTGAGTTATATAGAAGTTTTAAAAGAGAAAAAACCCGTTGGAAAACGTGTTGCAGTAATTGGAGCAGGAGGAATTGGTTTTGATGTTTCAGAATATTTATCTCATGAAGGCGAATCCACAGCATTAAATATAGATGCTTGGTTAAAAGAATGGGGAATTGATAAATCTATGGAAGCAAGAAGTGGAATTGAAGGTGTAAATCCAGAATTTCATGCTTCTCCAAGAGAAATTTTTATGTTTAAAAGAAGCAAAGGAAAATTTGGAGGTAATCTTGGTAAAACCACAGGTTGGATTCATAGATCAACCTTAAAAAAGAAAAAAGTACAATTTATTGGCGAAGTTTCTTATACAAAAATTGACGACGAAGGTTTGCATTATATTCAAAATGAAAAAGAAATAATTTTGGAAGTTGATAACTTAGTTATATGTGCAGGACAAACACCTTTTAAAGAATTGTATCAACCTTTATTAGATTTAGGGAAAAATGTACACGTAATTGGTGGTGCAGATTTTGCAAGCGAATTAGATGCAAAAAGAGCCATAAATCAAGGAGCAAGATTGGCAGCTGAATTGTAATTATTTAACCATTTTTACTGAATTGATGTTTCCTTTTCCATCATGTTCTTTGATAGGATTATTAGGGTCTAAATGCCAATTGCCATCAACAATAAACTTATAATGATGTTTGCCACCAGAAAGTTTGGTGGTAAATATCCAACCATTTTTTACTTTAGTCATTTTGTAGTCAGTCTCTGACCAATTATTAAAAGAGCCAGCTAAAATTATTTCATTGGCATTTTTAAAGTCTTCTAATAAAAAAGTAACTTCTTTTTTAATGGTGAACACAGAATTATATTCGCCAAATTCATTAATTGCTTTTTTAGGATTGTTAGGATCTTCAATCCAATTGCCATCAACAATAAATTTATATTCGTAATAATTTGGTTTTAAATCTAAATTTAAACTCCAACCATTTGCGGTCTTTTCCATCTTATAAAGTTGTTCATCCCATCTGTTAAATGAACCACTTAAAACTACTTCATTTGCATTTTTATATCCATCTAAAAAGAATTTTGCATTTCCATTTTCTGAAATTTGCACTGGTAAAATCCATAAATTGTACGTATCTAATTTTGCCCCAAACCAAGTTTGAGAAGGAGAAGTGTTGGCAGTATTTTCATCTGGTTCAGCCCAATAATTATTGTTGACAACAAATTTAAATTCCCAATTAAAGTCTTCATCAAAATCGGTAATTTTCTTTTTAAGTTGATACATATTCTCATCAACTTTCTCCATTTTCCATTTTTTACGAGACCAATTATTAAAGTTACCAGCAACCACTACTTTTTCGATATTAAAATCGCTAAAGTCTAACTTTTCTTCTGTTTTATGATGGGTTCCTCTTTCATAATCTCTTTTATCAAAAGTAAAAACGATAAAATCTCCATCAATTTTATATCCTTGAATGGCAGTATTTTGAGAAAATCCTGTAAAGGAAAAACTCAAAAATAATAAAAGTGTAATATGTTTAAATTTGTTTCTCACTCTCTAATAAAAGGATATTTTATAAAATATATTTTTTCTTTTTGATAGTTGATAATAACTCTTTTCTGTGCAAAAAAATCGTGCCCTAAAATACCATCTAAATTTGTGCCAAAGGCTTTGTTTAAATTATTTAAGTTGGTTATAATCGTTTTCATAGGTCCAAAATAAATATTGTTAGTCAATTTTACTCTGTGTAAATCTCCATACAAAACTTCAATTTTTTTAGAGCTTGCTCCAGTTAATTGTATTCTTTTCTTCGGGTGAAAATGTTTTAAAACCTTTTTATTAATTTTAGAATTAATTTGATTAAATTCTGCTCCAGTATCTAAACCAAAAGTAACTTTTTGCTTGTTAATAATGGCTTCAAGAACTATTGTGTGTTTTTTTAATGTAAAGTTTATGCTATCAATGATGGTTTCTAAATAATCTTCCTTACTTAACTTAAAACCAGCTTTATCTACTTTAGATAGCGTAATCTGATTTAAATACAAATCCACAAAAACTTCGTAATCCTTTAAAATAGCATAGCCAATAATGCCCAACAATTTAAATTTTTTGCTTTTTTCGATATGAGATAAATCAATAACATCAGAAGTTGTATTTTTTAAATTTAAATTATCAAAAGAAAGCTTTTTAATGGTTTTTTCTAGAGGATTTTCAACATTACTTAAAATACCAGAAGTTTCACCTTTTTTAGTATAGTTAAATCGATAGGTTTTAAAATGAACTTTATTTAAAATGAATGCTTCAGAACCAGTATCAATAATAAAGTTTCCTTTTTTATCATTTAAAACACCTTCAATAACCATTAATCTATCTACTAATTTAAATGGAATTCTTGTGGTAAATTCATTAATTTTTTCTGCTTTAGAAAAATACAAAGGTATCTCTGTAAAAATTCTGTCATCATCTGAATTTGCAACAGAGATTTGACAATATAGAATAATGAAGAGAATTAAATATTTGCTCATAGTATAAAGACGTTTAAAAACAATCTTTTGTTACATAAAGATAGAATTTTCTTAGAGTTTAGGTTTATAAATATTCAAATAATTTATCGATATTTGTTCATTAATAATAAATTTAACTAAAAATATAGAAATGAATAAAAATACTGTTCTAGGTTGGGCAACTTTTTTAATGATAGCAATGGGTGTAGCATTAATTTTATTAGGCGCATATAGATATAATGATGTTGCTGGTTGGGGTTTTGCTACTGTAGGTATTGGCTTTTTCTGTATTGCTTGGGTATTTAATGCGTTAAAAGGGCGTGTATAAATCCCATCTTTAACGCTTTCAAAAGGATAGATAAATCATATTCAATAAAAATTTAAAATTTTAAAAAAAATGTCAGACGATAAAAAAGTAATTTTTTCGATGAATAAGTTGTCCAAAACTTATCAATCGACAGGAAAGCAAGTTTTAAAAGATATTTATTTAAGCTTTTTTTATGGAGCAAAAATTGGTATTCTTGGTTTAAATGGATCAGGAAAATCAACCTTATTAAAAATTATTGCTGGTGTAGAAAAAAATTATCAGGGAGATGTAACTTTTTCTCCTGGTTATAAAGTTGGTTATTTAGAGCAAGAACCACAACTAGATCCTGAAAAAACAGTTTTAGAAGTTGTAAAAGAAGGCGTTGCAGAAACTGTTGCAATTTTAGACGAATACAACAAAATAAACGACATGTTTGGTTTGGAAGAAGTGTATTCTGATGCTGACAAGATGGAAAAACTAATGAACCAACAAGCAGAATTGCAAGATAAAATTGATGCTGCAAACGCTTGGGAATTAGATACCAAATTAGAAATTGCCATGGATGCTTTGCGTACTCCAGATTCTGATAAAAAAATTGGGGTACTTTCTGGAGGTGAAAAACGTAGAGTTGCACTTTGTAGATTATTATTACAAGAGCCAGAAATTTTATTGTTAGACGAGCCAACAAACCATTTAGATGCAGAATCTGTACATTGGTTAGAGCATCATTTAGCACAATATAAAGGAACTGTAATTGCAGTAACGCATGATAGATATTTCTTGGATAATGTTGCTGGTTGGATTTTGGAATTAGATAGAGGAGAAGGAATTCCTTGGAAAGGAAATTACTCTTCTTGGTTAGATCAAAAATCTCAGAGAATGGCACAAGAAAGCAAAACAGCTTCTAAGCGTCAAAAAACTTTAGAACGAGAATTAGATTGGGTTCGTCAAGGAGCAAAAGGTCGCCAAACAAAGCAAAAAGCTCGTTTAAAGAACTATGACAAATTAATGAGTCAAGATCAGAAACAAGTGGATGAAAAATTAGAAATTTACATTCCTAATGGACCGCGTTTGGGAACGAATGTTATTGAAGCAACTGGGGTTTCTAAAGCTTTTGGAGATAAATTATTATATGAAAATTTAGAGTTTAATTTGCCACAGGCAGGTATTGTTGGAATTATTGGACCAAATGGTGCTGGTAAAACAACAATTTTTAAAATGATAATGGGCGAAGAAAATCCTGATGCAGGAACTTTTAATGTTGGTGAAACAGCAAAGATTGCCTATGTAGATCAAGCACACTCGAATATAAATCCTGATAAATCTATCTGGGAAAATTTTTCTGAAGGACAGGATTTAGTAATGATGGGAGGAAAGCAAGTAAATTCTAGAGCGTATTTAAGTAGATTTAATTTTTCTGGAAGTGAGCAAAATAAAAAAGTGGAAACACTTTCTGGTGGAGAACGTAACCGTTTGCATTTAGCTATGACCTTAAAAGAAGAAGGAAATGTTTTACTTTTAGATGAGCCAACAAACGATTTAGATGTAAATACGTTAAGAGCTTTAGAAGAAGGTTTGGAAAACTTTGCAGGTTGTGCAGTTGTAATTAGTCACGATAGATGGTTTTTAGATAGAGTTTGTACACATATTTTAGCATTTGAAGGAAATAGTGAAGTTTATTTCTTTGAAGGTTCTTTCTCTGATTATGAAGAAAATAAGAAAAAACGTTTAGGTGGAGATTTAATGCCAAAACGTTTGAAATACAAAAAATTGATTCGTTAACAGATTATAACAATACTAGGATTCAAAAAATAAACCCTCACTTTTTTAAGTGAGGGTTTATTTTTATAAATAATTTTTACTGTGATGTTTTAATACGATTTACAAATATCATATTCTTATAATAGTTTGTTAAGTATCTCAAATGTTAGGTTGAGCGCAGTCGAAACCTAATTATACTCGAAATTTTAATTTTAAAATCGTATAAAAATCCAACAATTTATTAGAAAAAAAATTATGATTGAGATTTTTTAGGACTCAAGAAAAATTTAAAAAATTTGTTGGTTAACGTTGCTGAAGAACATAAAAAAGGTAAAACAGCAGAAAAGAAAGACATAACAATTAATCCATCTATAATATTTTTTATACTACCAATAGTCATTAAATAAGTACCTGAAAAATATAAAACAGTTGTAGTAAAAACAAGCATAACAACTTGTTTTAATGTATCTTTATACATAATGTTGGGGATTTAAGGGTTTAAAGGGTGCAATATATAAATAATATTTAGTTTCAAAAACAAAAAAATAATTTTTTTAGTGAATTTTAAGCTTTCAAAGACTAATTAATTATTTTTTTTCTAAAAATTCATTTGGTGCAAAGTATATTTCTTTTGCAGTCCATCTTTTTTGTAAGTTTTTTAGAGATGTTTTAAATAAAGAAAAGTCTTTACGTTTTTTTGCAGTCCAACCAATTTCAGCATAGGCAGCAATTCTAGGAAAAACTCTGTAATGCATTTCTCCATTTGTTGGTATCCATTCTCCCCACATTTGGCAACCCAGCCCAATTACTTTATGGTGATATTTTTCATCTAATTTTTCAGGAATAGGATCAAATGAATAGGCTTTAGATAAAGGTAAATTTTTATATTCGTAATCTAAATACGTAAAAGTATGCAAAGAATTTACAATTTCGTAGCCATTTCTAGCTGCTGTTTCTGCTAATTTTACATCACCTTTCCAGAAATGAACAATACTTTTTTCTGCTAATTTTTGTGAGGTTTTAGTATCTGTTTTATCTTGATATTCATGCAGATTATGGCCCATAATTTCGTTCCAACCCATCATTCTTCGACCTTTACTTTCTAAATATTTAGAAATATTATTGGTAAAATAAACCTGTAAATCAGCAGGAGTTGCCAAATTATTTTCTTGCATATATTTTTGAACGGATTCAGAAGATTTCCAGTGATTATACTTTACTTCATCTCCACCAATATGGATTACTTCTGATGGGAAAAGCGCCATAACTTCCTCTAAAACGTCTTTTAAAAACTGATTGGTTCGCTCGTTTGTAACATCATAAACATCTTTACCAACCCCAAATTTTATGGGTACTTCAATTTCTTTTTTAGAAGTTCCTAACCAAGGATAAGAAGCAATTGCAGCAGTGGAATGTCCAGGCATTTCTATTTCAGGGACTATTGTAATATGCCTGTCTTTTGCATAGTTAACAATTTCCTTAATTTCTTCTTGTGTATAAAAACCTTCATGAGGTTCTGCAGATTGTATTGGACTTTCCCATTGTAAAGGACCAATTTGTGTACTTTTTCTTTTCGAGCCAATTTCAGTTAATTTTGGATATTTTTTTATTTCAATTCGCCAACCCTGATCATCAACTAAATGCCAATGAAAAACGTTCATTTTTAAAAAAGCCATTTCATCTAATAGCATTTTTACTTGTTCCATTCCTTTAAAATATCTTGCTTCATCTAGCATAAAAGCTCTCCATTTAAAATTGGGAGTATCTTTAATTGTAACTTCTTTAAGTTTTAAATGATTTTCATATTTAGAAAAATCAGCATTATAAGAGCAAAGTTGCATTAGTGTTTGTGTTCCATAAAACCAGCCAGTGGAGTTTTTTGAGCAAATAAGTATTTTATCCTCTGTTATTGTAAGTTCATAACCTTCATCAGCTAAATTTTCATCAACTTTAAAAACAATATAATTTTTTTTTAAACTTTTATAATTGGTAGTTTTTAAATCGAAACCAAAATCGCTTTTAAAATAATCTTGTAAATCAGTTATAATATTTTTAGTATCATCATCAAAAACAAGTTGAGTCTCTTTATCAATTTTAAAAGTTTTATTTCCAGAAATTATTTCTAAAGGTCGAGGTGTAATTTGTATTTCTTGAGATGAAACAGTTTGAGAATTTAAACCAATTAGTAAACTAAAAAGTAGGAGGGATTTTATTTTCATTTTTTATTTTTAATTAATAAGTCTAAAATAGTCATTTTTATTAATTCATCTTTAAAAAAGACAAATGATATTTAAGACCAATATTTATAAATGGATTACTTAATTCTCCACCTTTTGCTTTTACGTAACCAGCAGCAGTTCTAAAACTTAATGTATTATTTAGTTGATAGCTAAAACCAGCACTTGGTTTAATAATAAAACCTTCTCCAGTGCTAATTCCTCCTCCTCCTGCAGCCCCAGCTAAACCTTGTACAAAAAATGTAGTTTTGTTATTTATAAGAGGATTTGTTCTTACTCCTAAACCAACCAAACCCTCTCCATAAGCACCAGCATCACCAAAACTCGCGAAAGAAGTTTGCCCAGCAATAAAAATGTTTTTATTTAAATCTAAATTTATTTGAACCGATATTTGGTGCATATCTTCTGTAAGATTCGTGTCTCTTTCTGCTTTAAAATAAATATCGTGTTTTGTAATTACTTCCAAACCTTTAAAGATTCCTGATTCAAAAGTTTTTTCGTCTGATTTTATGCCATTTCTTTCTACATAATACTTTAAACCAATTCCATAAGAAGATGTATAAAAATGTGCGTCTGGAGATAAAATATATCCTTTGTTGATGGCAATATAAATATCTTTAAATATTTTTTGTTCGATAGAAATATCAGGATATAATAAAAAACCACCTTTTGTGTCTACACCACCTCCACCACCTGCACCTAAACCAAGTTTAGCCAAAATATTTGTGCGATTTTTGTTGAATGAATATTGATAACCACCACCTAAAAAAACATCCATATAGCCAGCTCTAATTCCTGAGTAGGCTCCATCTACTTTTAAGAAAGCAAACCAATTTTCAGAAAAATAATTGGCAAATTCAAAGCCTGCAAGCCTAATAGTTGCATTGTTAAATTGTTGAACATTTACATTTGTGTCATCACCCTTTATCATTAAATTATTCAAATGAAATAGTAAAGAAGTTTTTTTTGAGTTGATGTTCCAAGCAGACTTTTTTAAATCAGCAAAACTGTATTCATTCTCAGATTTTTTATAATTGGCATAATTATAACCCAAAGGAATTTCTAAACTCACATTAAATTGATGTCCTTTAATTGCTCCACCATCAAAAAAATCGACATAACTCCAACCAGAATTTATTGAGAAGTTTTGAAAATCGTATCCTACATTAAAATGTGGTAAAATAAAAGCGCCTCCACCATCTGGAGCTCCAGCTCCTCCACCAGCACCAAGATGAAAACCAGTATCCACATAAAAATCATTACTAAAATATTTTTTGATTCCTGCATTTATTCCCAACGTAAAAAAACCACCTCTTTCTCCAGTAACTGCTCCATAAAGTCCAATACCAGCATAAGACCAATCGTTGATCATTAAGTTATAATGAATACCTGTAAAACCCATATTGGCTTCATTAAAAATTTCTGCTTCTGGCATTTTAATGGAAAGAAAATCGATTTTTCCGAATGCTTTTTGTGTTTTCTTTTCAGGAACTATGTCATTTTGAGCTACTAATTGTAGGTTTAAAAATGTAATTACGAATAAAAATAAATATTTTTTCATTTGATAAAACTATCTTTTTTTGATGGTAATAATAGTTGATTTGGAATTTGGAGTATTGCTAATATCAGCTGTACTTTTTATTGGCACTAAAACATTAGCTTCTGGAAAATAGGTTGCTGTACATTGTTCAGGAATACTATATGGAATTGCTAAAAAACCTTTTGCTTCTCTTTCTTCACCATTAAAATGACTTGTTAAATCTACCAAATCTAGTTTCTCTAAATGTAGTTTTTCCATGTCTTTTGGATTCATAAAAATTACTCTACGTTCATTTAAAACTCCTCTGTATCTGTCGTTTAAACCATAAATGGTTGTGTTGTATTGATCGTGAGTTCTAATGGTCATCAATATAAATTGATTTTCTTTTAACTCAATTTCTGATGGTGAATTGATGCTAAAATTAGCTTTTCCAGTGGCAGTTGGTTTAAAGTCGTTTTCTCTTGCATTATTTGGTAAATAAAAACCTTTTCCAATTCTAATACGTTCATTATAGTTTTCAAAACCTGGTATTACAGCTTCAATTTCATTTCTTATAAAATCGTAATTTGATACTAATTTAGTCCAATTTACAGATGAATTTTTTAGCGTTGCATTTGCCAAACCAGCAACAATGGCAGGTTCACTCAAAAGATATTCAGAACATGGGTTTAAATGTCCTTGAGAATTATGGACAACACCCATAGAGTTTTCTACAGAAACAAATTGTTCTCCAGTACTTTGCATATCTTTTTCAGATCTACCCAAACAAGGTAAAATCAATGCTTTTTTTCCGTGAATTAAATGACTTCTATTTAGTTTGGTAGAAACGTGAACTGTTAAGTTACACTTTCTTAAAGCTTCTGCTGTAAACTCTGTATCTGGAGTTGCAGAAACAAAATTACCTCCCATTCCAAAAAATACTTTTGCTTTATTTTTGTGCATTGCTTCAATAGAATTTACCACATCAAAACCATGTTTTCTGGGCGATTTAAAACTAAAATTCGCATCTAATTTGTCTAAAAATTCATCAGACATTTTTTCCCAAATCCCCATAGTTCTATCTCCTTGAACATTGGAGTGACCACGAACTGGGCAAGTTCCTGCACCTTCTTTACCAATACTTCCTTTTAAAAGTAAAATATTTACAATTTCTCTAATGGTGTCAACAGAGTTTTTATGTTGTGTAACTCCCATTGCCCAACAAATAATTATCTTTTTTTTGTTGATAATTAAATCAGCAGCTTCTTTTATTTTTTCAAGTGATAAACCTGTTTGAGGTACTAAATAGTCGATAGAATAAGTTTCTAAATCGTTTAATAAATCTTCAATTCCATGTGTTTTGTTTTTGACGAAATCGTAATCAAAGACAGAATAAGGAACGTCTTCTTCATGTTTTAGCATCAACTTTAAGATGATTTTTAGCAAAGCAACATCACCATTAATCTTAACTTGTAAAAATAAATCTGTTAAATCCTGTCCAGAACCAACCCATTTTAAAGGGTTTTGTGGGTCTTTAAAATTCATTAAACCAACTTCTGGTAAAGGATTTATGGTAATAATTTTACTGCCTTTTTTTTTAGCTTCACCCAAAGCAGTTAACATTCTTGGGTGGTTTGTACCTGGGTTTTGCCCAATTACAATAATTAAATCTGTATGGTTAAAATCATCTAAAGTTACAGAACCTTTTCCTATCCCTAATGTTTCCGAAAGTGCAGCTCCACTAGATTCATGGCACATATTAGAGCAATCAGGTAAATTATTGGTACCAAATTGACGAACAAAAAGTTGGTATAAAAAAGCAGCTTCGTTGCTTGTTCTTCCAGAGGTATAAAAAATGGCTTCATCAGGAGAATCTAATCCATTTAATTCATCAGCAATTAATTGAAAAGCATCTTTCCAAGAAATTTCTTTATAATGATTTGCGCCTTCTGGTAAATAAACAGGTCGTGTAATTCTTCCTTTTTTTCCGATTTCGTAGTCAGATAATTTCGCTAATTTGGAAACAGAATAGGTCGAAAAAAACATCGGAGAAACCCTATTTTTAGTCGCTTCTTCAGCAACTGCTTTTGCACCATTTTCACAATATTCTGCTAAAAATGCTCGTTTTTCATCAGGATCTGGCCAAGCACAACCTGGGCAATCAAAACCATCTTTTTGATTTAAGTTTTTAAGTAAACTTATTCCTTTTACCAAACCAACTTCGCCTATAACATGATTTAAAGAAGATTTAATTGCTTTTACACCAACAGCCGATTTTGGAATATCAGTAAGTTCAATTCCAGTTAATTTTTCTGGTGGTTGTGCATTTGTTTTTTTAATCATTCTTAAAAATTTTTTATACTGTTTGGATTGGCGTAAACTGTCATAGTGTTATTTCTTGTAAAACCAATTAAACAAATTCCGAATTCTTTTGCAAAATCTACAGCCAAAGAAGAACATGCAGAAATTGCTACGATTACTGGAATTTTAGCAATAAAAGATTTGGTTACAATTTCGTAAGAAACTCTGCCACTTACAAGTAAAAATTGCGCATTCTTTAAATTTTGAGTTATTAACAAATCTCCAACTGACTTATCAACAGCATTATGTCTTCCTAAATCTTCTTTTATTGTTAATAACTGATGTTCTTTATTAAAAATTGCAGCTGCATGGCTGCCTCCTGTTTCCTTAAAAGTTTCTTGAAAATTTTTCATAATAGCATGCATTTTGTGCAAACTATTTGCAGAAATCTGAATGTTTTTTTCCAAACTTTTACCTGTAACATTCAAGTCTTCTAATGCTGTTTTGCCACAAATGCCACAAGAGGAAACTGAGAGTAATGTGCGCTTATTTAAATAGCCTTTTCCTAGTGCTTCTTTTTCGATATCAACATTTATAATAGAAGGTATTTTTTCAGTTTCTTTTATAATTTTGAATATTAACGGAACTTTTTTTTTGTAAATATCTTCAGCAAAAAGTAAACCGGTTATTAACTCGAAATCGTTGTTTGGAGTTCTCATAACAACAGTATAAGGTTTGTTGTTAATATTTATTTGAAGAGGAGCTTCTACCACTAAAAAATCGTTAATCTTTACAGTGCTGTTTGGTGTGATTTTTAAGCCTTGATAATTAGCTATTTGCATTCAATTTTAAAGTTATTTTACATAACAAATTTAGTGAAAAATTAATGGTATAAAAAAAGTCTCGATGTTAAAATCGAGACTTGGGCTTTAGTGTCTTATACCCCTAAAAATAAAACACATAAAGTGATTACAAATATAATCTTTTATTTTAATTAGAAAAGATAAATTTTACAAATTATTATTAATTTGATACTTTTTAATCTACTTTCTTGCAGATAACCAATTTAGATGAATTCTTTAAATCTGTCGTGAAAAATATATATGTATTTCCACCTTCTTTTATTTTCGTTTCTTTTCTTATTTGTGCAACAGTTTTAGGAAAATTTCTAGTAGTAATATTTGCTTTATAATCAGGTAACAACTTTTTTAGTTTTTTCTTATCATAAGAAATTACATTTTCAATTTTAAAAACTCTTCCAGGAAAATTTATGATAGTTTCTGTTGTGTATAAGTGCGAGTTTTGGTGTAATTTAAAAATGTTTAATTTTTTTGAAATTTGATGAAAACCACCCGACTTTAAAATAGCAGGATTTGGTTCATACAAATAGGAGAGAGGTTCTGAATATTCTGAATTTACATCTTCGTTAAAATCAAAATTAAAAAGTTGAGTTTCGGTTTTTAGAATATTAATTGTTTTAATTTGTATAGCCTTTGTATAGTTTTTTTCGAGTAATAAAAGCACTTCTTTTACCTCATTTGTAACTGCTACTATATGAATTTCTTTTACATTTTTTAATTCTCTAATCGTGTTTTTAAGATCTAAAATAGGAGAAACTTTTACTAAAATTTGATTAGCTTTTGTGAAGAAAAAATCAATTTTTGGTGGAATGTATGGCTGGCAATCTTTCAGCATAAAAACTTTGCCTTTCACATCATCTCTTCTTGAAGGATCTATATAAATACAATCAAAAATAGTGTTGGTTTCTTTTAAAAAATCGAAACCATTTCCATAAAAAGTCTCAATATTTTTGATGTTTAACTGTTTGTAATTATGGCTTACAATTGTTGATAATTCTTCGTTAATTTCGCAATGAATTACTTTTTTAAACTGTTTTGAAAAATAGTAACAATCAACACCAAAACCACCTGTAATATCAATAATAGCATCACCAGAAATAATAGTCGATTTATATTTTGCTGTGGCTTCAGATGAGGTTTGCTCAATACTAATTTTAGCAGGATAATAAATGTTATCCGAAGAAAACCAAGTTGGTAATTTTTTTATTGATTTTTGTTTTGCAAGTATCTGATTTGCTAATTCTTGAACAGAAATGGTAGGAAAAGGACTTCCTTTTAAAATCAGTTTTGTAATTTCTGTTTTTAAATTATCAGTAATAAATTGCTGAACATCATCATTTAAAATATCAAAATTCAAAAGAAATTATAGGTTTTTGGTTAATGATTTTACAATTTTATTATCTGCTAAAAACTCTTTTAATATAACTTTTAAGGCTGTGTAGATTGGCACAGCAGTTATCATTCCTATAATACCAAATAGTAAACCACCAATGATAATAATTAAGAAAATTTCTAAAGGATGAGATTTTGTTGTTTTTGAAAATATAATTGGCTGGCTTGCAAAATTATCGATAATTTGAGCAATAACATAACCAATCATTACATAGATAGTTGTGGGTAATATTTCCGTTTGAAAATCTTGTTGAAGATTACTTGTCATCGACAAAATTAACATAATTACAAACCCAATTACTGGGCCTATGTAAGGTATTAAATTTAATAAGGCACACAAAAATGCAATTACAACTGCGTTTGTAATGCCAAAAGTTAACAAGATGATTGTGTATAAAACAAACAAAATTGTAATTTGAAAAATAAGTCCGATAAAATATCTAGAAAGTAAATCATTAATAGTTTCTAAGGATTTCGAAAACCTATTTTCTGTTTTATCTGGAATTAAGGTCATAATTCCGTTTTTTAACAATTGATTGTCTTTCATAAAGAAAAACGTGATAAATAACACAGAAAATAAGCCTATACTTAAAGAACCAAGTGTTTCTAAAATATAGTTTAATAGGTTAGGAATTGCTTTAAATTGAGAAGTAAAATTAATGTCTTTTAATTCGCTTAAAACATCAATTCCTTTTGATGAAAAGTAGCTTGTAATTTGACTAAAAAGGTTTTGGATATCAGTTTCCAATTGATCCATTTGTAAAAGTGATAAATTTCTACCCTGTTCAATAATTAACGGAATAAATAATACAAATATTCCTGCCAAAAGCCCTAACATTAAAAGCATTGTGGTTACTACAGCAATGGTGTTTGGGAACTTTAATTTAATTCTTAAAAATTTTATAAATGGTCTTGCTATTAAAGAAATTATGCCAGCTATTACAACATAAAGAATTACAGATTGAATTTCAAATAAAAAATATAACAACAAAACAACACCTAAAATAATGGTGATAGCTCTTAAAATTCCTTTAGAAATTGTTTTTGAGGTCATTAATTATATCCTTTTACTTCGCCCATACTTAATTCACTGCCACTTTCAAAAGTGTGGTTTGTTGGTAATAATGTGCCACTTTCTGTAGTAATCCAATCTTCCCAAGTTGCAGAAGTACCATTCATTCTGCCATTTTTTAAGTACACTTTGTAACTGTTTGGCACAAAATTATCATCTAAAATCCATACATAAGAATCTCCAGGAGTTGAACCTCCAGAAGTGTAGGTAACTCTTAAAACTTCTTTATTATCAAAATTCTCTATAGTTCTTATAACACCATTATCAAACAATTTATGAGGTGCAACTAACCAAAAGGAATCGTTATTAAAAATATCCCAAGCTCTTTTTACAATTTTTTCATCTGTATCTTCTTGTTTTATGCCTTCAAAAAAAACGGTGCTTTTATCTATATCTTGTGGGTATAAATGTACTCGAAAATCATCCCAAGAAACATCAACAATATGGTTTTCTTTATCCCATTTAAAAGCTCTTTTTCCACCAAAACTCCATTCTAAAAACTTAGTATTTATATAGTTTTCGTGTTTAACTGCTTTTAAAATTTTGTTTGCTAAAACATTTGCGTTTTCATTATAAGCTTTTACATTATTCAAGGGTATTTCTAAACCAAATAAAGAAAGTTTGTGGTTTGTTGGGATTTTAATGCCTGATTCTGTGTTTTTAAAATCATTCCAGGTTGCAGAAACGCCACCAATTGGAATAATATTCGTCCACATTTTAAAAGATGTTGGCATGTAATTATCATCTAAAAACCATACATAAGAATCTCCAGGAGTTGAACCTCCAGAAGTGTACGTAATCATTAAAGCTTCTTTGCCTTCGTAATTAACGATGCTTCTTTTTGTGCCAGCATCAAATATTTTGTAAGGTGCAATTAGCCAAAAAGAATCGTTGTTAAAGAAACTTTCTGCACTTTTTATAAGTTCTAGATTGTCAACTTTTTTATCATTTACAAAAACTTCTGACTTCTTAGGTTCTTTTGTATTCAAAATCACCTTGTTTTCATCCCAAGAAACTTCTACACTATTTTTTTGTTTGTACCATTTGTAAAAATGAGCGTTTCTAAAATCCCATTCAATAATTTCTGTGTTTTCGAAAGCTTCGTGATTTATGGCATTAAACATTTTTGTAGCTAAAGCATCAGCTTCTTTACCCTGTTTTTCTTCTGGTAAATCTTCGTTTTTTACGAAATAAAAAATAGTTCCTGCAACAATTAGTAATACTAGGAGAATTCCTAAAAACTTAAAAAATTTCTTCATTTTATGTTTTCAATGTTAAAACACAAATTTATTACTTTTTAAAGGAACTTATTTATTTTGATGATAATAATCTAAGATGTGTTTTGGTATTTCCATTTTCTCTGGTTTTCCTTTATCTGCAATTGGGTATGCTGCAATTTGTTTTATGGGCATTAAACCAGCCCAAACGTCTAGCTCATAATCTTCTGGCTCGTCTAAAACACCAACGTCTCTAATTTTTGCAGAAGCAGTTTTAATGGTCATTTCTACAACTAAAGTTCTATCAAATTCTTCTTTGTTCATTTCTCTAATGCCATTCCATCTTCCTTTCATCATATGTTCCATAAAACAAAAAAGTGCATCATTTTTCTCTTGTTTTTCTTCAATTTTTCTCACAGAACCAAACAAGGTTGCAGATCTGTAATTTACAGAATGATGAAAGCCAGAACGTGCCAAAACCAAGGCATCTAAATGCATAATTGAAATGCTTATTTCTTTAGTTTTTAAAAGTGATGTGAGCATTCTATTCGCCTTTGAGCCATGTAGAATAATTTTATTCTCCATTCTCCCATAAGCCATAGGAATTGTAATTGCTTTGCCCTCAAAAACGTACCCTATATAGTCAATGAAGCCAGCATCTAAAATTTTGTTTATTTTTTCTACGTCGTAAGTTGCTCTTTTTGCGCCTCTTTTTATAGTGTTTAATTTTGATTTTTGGTAGTCTTTCATAAATTTTTATTTTAAATGTTTATAAAGTTGTTTTTCCATTTTAATATTTGCTCTTTCATAAAGATCAATTTCTAATTCGGTTTCTATAAAGCCATATTTTTTGTAAATATTTATAGCAGTTTCTAATTTTGTGTTGGAATAAAGTATTAGTTTTTCTAGTTGTTTTTGTTTTGCAATTTTTATTGCATGTTCTAATAATTTAGTTCCAATTCCATAACCTTGTGCATTTATAGTTACAGCCATTTTTGCTAATTCAAAAATTGTATTTGTTTTTTTTAATAAGGAAACTGTACCAACTATTTTGTTATTTAATTTTGCATAATAAATTAAACCACCTTTATCAATAATATTTTCTTTAGGGTTCGAAAGGTTTATAATATCTGTTTCTTCTATTCGAAAATGTTTTTCTAACCATTCGTAATTAAGGGTTTTTATATAATTTTTTAAATCTTCATTAAACTCAATAATTTCAAAATTTTGTTTCTTATTTATCATTAGTTCGTTTTTAAATCTTTCTTAAAATTTCACCATTGTTTGTTAATCAATATTATTTTTCATTTTTATTTAGGATGCTCATATTAAAGGTAGACCAATATTCATTACCTACTTTCGTATTTTCTTTAAAAAGACCTTCAATTTCAAAACCACAATTTTGATAGCATTTTATGGCGTTTTTATTAAAATCAAACACACCTAAATCAATTCTATGAAAGTCCATTTCATCAAAGCCAATTCTTACGAGTTCGTTAATTATTTTACTTCCAAAACCTTTATTTCTTTGCTTTTTATCACCAATTAAAAATCTACAAATTCGTGCGCTTTTATTATTTTGGTTGATGTTATTTAATTCTGCATGCCCAATTATCTCTTTTGTTTTTGTGAGGATTACTTTAAAGGCAATTCTATTTGGATTTTTATTGTAAATCTCTAATTGAGCATTTGTAACAGGATATTCAAATTCTTTTGCTGCAAATACATGCATTAATTTTTCAGAATCTATCCAATTGATGAATCTCTCAAAGTCTAAAGTTTCGAATCTTTCTAAATGAACCATTATTAATTTTTATGAATTCAAAATTAGGTTATATTTGGACTATTAGAATCGTCCAGAATTAAAATAAATTATAGTCCAGTTTATGTTTCCATATAAAACCAGTTTTAAAATTGATAGAAAAAGCAAACAAGCTTTGTATTTGCAATTGGCGAATCAATTTATTCAGCTGATAAAAGAAAGAAAGTTAGTTCCTGAAACCAAATTACCAGGAAGTAGAGTTTTATCAGAATTATTAAACGTTCATAGAAAAACAGTGGTAGCTTGTTATGAGGAGTTATTATTACAAGGTTGGGTAGAAAGTATTCCTAAAAAAGGAACTTTTGTAAATGCAAATTTACCAGAGTTAAATCTACAAAATTTTAAAATTCATAAAGTTCTTTCATCAACAAATAAAACAGGATTTCAATTTTATAAAGACAAATCTCTTGAAAGAAAATATTTTGAACCTCAAGATGGTTTTATGTATTTAAATGATGGAATTTCTGATGCAAGATTAACGCCAACAGAAGATTTAGCCAGAACTTACAGACGAATTTGTAGCAAAAAAAATATCTATAAAGAAATGAGTTATGGATCTCTTTTTGGAAATGAAAAATTACGAATTACGTTAACAAATTACTTAAATAAAACGCGTGGTTTAAGCATTTGTAAAGAAAATATACTAGTAACAAGAGGTAGCCAAATGGGTATTTATTTGTCTGCAAAACTACTTTTGCAAAAGGATGATAAAATAATTGTTGGTCAAACCAATTATTCTTCTGCTGATGCTACTTTTTTAAATAGAAATGCAAATTTAGTAAGAGTTTCCGTAGATGAAAATGGTTTGCTTACTGATGAAATTGAGCATATTTGCCAAAAAGAAAACATAAAAGCAGTTTATGTAACTTCACATCATCATCATCCAACAACAGTTACCTTATCTGCAAAACGTAGAATTCATTTACTCAATTTAGCTAAAAAATACAATTTTGCAATTATTGAAGATGATTACGATTACGATTTTAATTACAATCATTCCCCAATTTTACCATTAGCAAGCCATGATACCAATGGAAACTTAATTTATATTGGTTCTGTTTGTAAAACAGTGGCTCCCGTTTTTAGAATCGGGTATTTAGTGGCATCAAAAGAATTTGTAAGTGGAGCTGCAAATCAACGTCGATTTATAGATAGGCAAGGAGATGCTTTGTTAGAATTAACTTTTGAAGATTTTATAAAATCGGGCGATTTAGATAGGCATATTAAAAAAGTAATGAAAGTGTATAAAGCTAGAAGAGATTTGCTATGCAAACTTTTATCTAAAAATTTTAGTGATTTTTTTTCTTTTGATGTTCCAAAAGGTGGAATGGCTGTTTGGCTAACTTTAAAGAAAAAATATTCTTGGCAAACAGTTTCAGAATTAGCAAAAAAGCACCAACTAGAAATTGGCGATTGGCGACGTTATGATAATTCTGAACTAAATCATAACGCAATAAGAATGGGTTTTGCTACCTATAATGAAGATGAGATTTACGAGTTGATACATCGACTTTATAAAACTTTTGAAGAAATTAAAACGAAGGAAAAATCTTTGTAAATTTTTTAGGCAATTCTTTTAAAATTACTATTTTTTCTTTTGTAAACGGATGTGAAAATACTAAAGTAGCTGCGTGTAAATACAAACCTTTTCCTTTTAATATTTTATCTTCTAAAAAATAAAGTTTATCACCTAAAATAGGATTTCCAATTGCTAATAAGTGTTTTCTTAATTGATGTTTTCTGCCTGTTTTTGGTAATAATTTCACCAAGTTTAAACACTCAAAACGTTCAGATTTCTCAGTTTGTAAAACTTCATATTTTGTGAACGCTTCCTTTTCATCAAAAGAAAAATTTATTTCTCCATGAGTTTGCATTTTGCCAATAGTAATTGCAAAATATGTTTTTTGAATTTTTTTGTTTTTAAATAATTCACCTAATTTTTGGATGGATGAACTCGTTTTTCCGATTAATAAAAGGCCACTAGTTGGATAATCTAATCTGTGAATGGGTTGTGGTTTTACAGCATCAACTTGATTGCTTTTTTTTAAGTTTTGTGCCAAACCATTTGCGATGGTTACAAATTTATTTCCACTGACTAAAATACCAGCAGGTTTATAAATAATAGCTAAATAATCATCTTCAAAAAGTACTTCTAAATCTAATTCTAATCTCTCAAAAGTTGATGAATTTTTAGATTCAAACAACTCAATTTTTTCTCCTCCAGAAATATATTTTGAGGTGGTTGCTGGTATTCCATCAATAAAAATCAGCTCTTTTTTAATCGCTTTTTTAATACCAGATTTTGTGGGAATCGTTTTAAAAATACCAACGCCATATTCTTGAAAACGAATTGGTTTTTCTAAATCTTTAGCAATGTGAGTTTCTGAAATATTCAAAAATATAGTAAATTTAAAAACGGATTATTTTTTTAAATAATCCGTTCATATATTCTAATTATTAGAAGTTTTATATCCTTTTGGTCTTTTAGAACGAATTGGCGCTTTTGGCTCTGGTTTCATTTTAAATTCATTCAAATTTAATAATCGAAGAGCTTCTTCAACTGCTTTTTCTAATTGAGGATCTTGTCCTGCCAAAACTTCTTTTGGTGTTTGATGCACTTCAATATCTGGTGCAACTCCTTCTCCTTCAACAGCCCAATTGCCATCAACATCAAAAAAGCCACCTCTTGGAGCAACCATTCTTCCTCCATCAATAAAAGGTGGAGTATCCCAAGTTCCAACCAAACCTCCCCAAGTTTTTGTACCTACTAAAGGACCTAAATTTTTCTCTTTGAACATATAAGGCAGTAAATCTCCACCTGAACCTGCTCTTTCATTTATAATCATCACTTTTGGTCCCCAAATTCCAGCCATTGGTGTTGTCCAAGGTCTTCTACTTTCAGATTTACTATTAAAATAACCAACTACTTCTCTAGACATAATGTCTATCATATAATCTGCTGCAGAACCACCACCATTATTTCTTTCATCAATGATAACGCCTTTTTTATCTTGTTGAGAAAAATAATATCTATTGAAAGAGGTAAAACCAAGATTACTTGTATTTGGAACATAAACGTACGCTAATTTTCCTTTAGAAAGTTCGTCAACTTTTCGTCTATTACTTTCTACCCAATCTATAGAACGCAAATTTCTTTCGCTAAAAGTTGGTGTAATTAAAACGGTTTTAGCATCTTTTGTTGATGGTTTATCATTTACTTTTATATAGATTTCTCTTCCAGCAGTTTGCTCTAATAATTTATACGGATTCATTTCTGATGTTAGTAAAACGCCATTAATTTCAATTAAATAATCGCCTTCGTTTACATTGATTCCAGGAATTCCTAAAGGAGCTTTAATAGTTGGATTCCAACGTTCGCCTTTATAAATTTTAGCAAATTGATAAAATCCGTCTTTCTTTTCGAAATCTGCTCCCAATAAACCAACAGGAACTCTGTCAATATTTGGTAAATCTCCACCAGAAACATAAGAATGTCCAATAGCAACTTCACCACTCATAATATCAACAACATAATTCAAATCGCTTCTATGTTTTACGTCATTTATCCAAGGAGAATACCATTCGTAAATGTCATTCCAAGGAGCACCATGCACATTATCTACGTATAAGAAATCACGCATATATCTCCAACCTTCTTTAAAAATTTGGTGTGCTTCAGCTTTCGGATCAACTTTAATTTTAAGATTCGTATTTAAAGATTCTTTGCCAGATTTATCTGCACTTGCTTTATTTAAGCTCCAATTTCCTCTTTTAGAAAGTAATATTGATTCTCTGTCATTTGAAGCATTCATAGAAGAAACTCCTGTAGCAAAAACGGTGGCTTTTTCTTTAGAAACATCATAAGAGTGTAAAGTTAATCCATTAGCATTCAGAATCGATTCTGCTATAAAAACTTTATTTTTTGGACCTTTTAATAAACCTACATAATTTCTTGCAGGTAAATCTAAAACTACAGCTCTATCAAATAATCCTTTTTCATCAATAACGGTTTTATTTTCTTCGGATAATTTTTTGTCTGACTTTTTATTATCTTTCTTGTCTTTTCCATCATCATTTGCCTTCTCTTTTTCTAAAGATTCTTCGTCTGTTTTTGGTAAAGTTGGTGCTTTATCTTTTGAATTTAAAACAACTGTATATAAACTTCTGGTAACACTTGGGTCATAAGAACTCATGTCCAACCAGCCAGTTTGTAAACCATAATCTGTACTTGCTAATGTGTAAATATATTTTCCTGATGCATCCCAAACAGGCGAAATTGCATCTGCAATTGGGTCTGTAATTTGAACAATTTTTTGGGTACTAATTTGGTACGCATAAATCGATTTAAAATTATTATTATTTTGTTTTGCATAGGCAATCCAATCGCTATCAGGAGAAAATTTAGGATTCATAGTTCTGTTTGGATGCGCAAAACCATCTGCATCTACTTTAGTGATTTTTTTAGTTTCTATATTGATAATCCAAATTACAAAATTAGTATCTGTATACGCAATATATTTTCCATCTGGTGACCAATCTGGCTGAAAATAAAAAGTAGGATTTGGTAGTTTTATAAATTCTTGATTATCGCCATTTTGATTTGCCAAGACTAATTCATATTCTCCATTTTTATCAGAAAACCAAGCGATTTTATCGCCTTTTGGAGACCAAATAGGCGAACGATCTGCAACTCCAGAAGAATTCGTTACGTTTCTCCAAGTTCCGTTTTCTTTAGGAATTGTAAAAATTTCTCCTCTGTATTCAAAAATTGCTCTTTTTCCATTTGGAGAAACGTTTGGATTTGTTAAGTTTCTTCCAGAAACATCCATCCATCTAGTTCTAGAGTAATTTAAATCACCTTTTACAGTTATTACAATTTGATTTGTTTCTTTAGTTTCTGGATTTAAAAAATGCAAATAACTTCCATGTTCGTAAACAATTCCGTTTTTATTAGCATCAATATTTTTAACATCAAATTTTTTTTGAAATGTAATTTGGGTTTCTGTTTTTGTATTGATGTTATAAGACCAAATATTTGCTGTGTAATCTCTCTCTGAAATATAATATACATCTCCATTAAACCACACAGGATTTACATGTCTCTCTCCATCTTTTTGTGGAGTTTTCATCAATTCTTTGGTTTTTAAATCTACAATCCAAATTGGCATTGCTTGGCCACCTCTATAATTTCTCCATTCAGCATCCCAACTTGTAATTGGTGTGTAGGCAATGTATTTGTTGTCTTCAGAAATTTCTCCATAAGCAGCTCTTGGAATCTCAAAAGGTTCTGGCATGCCACCTTCCGTAGAAATTGTATAAAATTTATTGGTTTGTGTAGGTTTAGATTCTCTGTTAGATCTGAATAATATTTTTCCATCTGGAGTCCAACTTTGCACAATATCTGCTGCTGGATGGTAGGTTAATCTTTTTGGTTCGCCACCAATTGCAGGAATTATATACACATCTGTGTTTCCATCATATTCAGCTGTAAAAGCTATCCATTGTCCATCTTTAGAAAATTGTGGATTCGATTCATCACCTTCATCACTGGTTAAACGAATAGCATTCCCACCATTTATAGGAACTTTCCATAAATCTGCTCCATACACAAAAACAACATCAGTATTCGATAATGTTGGTTGTCTTAACAATCTTGTTCCTTGAGAATACATAGAATAACTAAGGATGAAAGAAAAAAGAAAGAGTATTTTTTTCATAATAAATGTAGTTTGATTAATTTTTTAAAGATAAAAAAATCAAATTAAACATAAGCATGAAAAAAATAAAGAAAAGCTATTTTGCAAATAACTGCCCAATATCTTGAAAAGCTTTAAACTCCAAAGCATTATTTTCGGGATCTTTAAAAAACATGGTTGCTTGTTCACCTACTTTCCCTTTGAAACGTATGCAAGGTTCAATTTCAAATTTTGTGTTGGCAGCTTTTAATCTATCAGCTAAAGAATGCCAATCGTCCCAAGTTAAAACCACACCAAAATGAGGAACAGGAACATCAAAACCATCTACTGGATTTGAGATTCTTTGAGGTTCAAAATCGTCTTTTTGGTGAATCACCAATTGATGACCAAAGAAATTAAAATCGACCCAATTTTCGGTTGATCTGCCTTCAGCACAGTTTAAAATTTCTCTATAAAATGTTCTACAAGGTTCTAAACTCTGAACAGGAATTGCAATGTGAAAAGGTTGTATCATTTTAAATCAGGTTTAGTTTTTGTAAATATACTTTTTAGTTGTTTTTTATTATGAAAGTTTAATTCACTTTTTCAAAAATAAAATCTATTCTAAAATCATCTCCAGAAACAATGGCTTTTAATTGTTTGTTGTCTAAAAAATAGTTGATTTTTTGAGGGAATTCATTCTGTGGATTTTCACAAACAAAAGAAGAATCTGTTTGTTCTGTAAATTTAAAAAGTGTTGGTTGTTCGTTTATACCACTTACTTCTAAATATAAAGTATCTTTAATAGCAATAATAGCCATTGTTTCCTGAAAAGATCTTTTTGCATTCGTTATAGTGTAACCCATTCCAACTAAATTGGTGTTCCACATTTCATAAGTTTGGTTACCAGGTTTATCATCCAAACGCTTCCATTCCCCAATTAAAAAAGTAGGTTTCTGTTTTTTACTGTTATTTTCTGTACAAGATAACATCAAAATAAAACAAGCTAACAGAAGTAATTTTTTCATTTTAGAAAGATTTTTTATCAAATATAGTTAAATGAAAATAAAAAATAATTACGAATAAAATTTGTAAATTCGCACCTTAAGAAAAGAGTAGAAGATGTTAGATAAATTAAGAATTGTTAAGCAACGTTATGATGAGGTTTCTGATTTAATTATTCAGCCAGAAATTATCATGGATCAAAAGCGTTATGCGCAATTGATGAAAGAATATAAAGATTTAGGTGATGTTAATAAAAAAGGGGAAGAATACCGAGAATTAACAAACAATATAGAAGAAGCAAAAGAAATAATTGCTGATGGATCTGATGCAGAAATGACAGAAATGGCAAAGATGCAATTGGAAGAAGCAAATACTAGAATTCCTGAATTAGAAGATGAAAT